>Ga0100402_1002321_pt1 | contig 21435 bp, 18 predicted proteins | sample CryGeyme20150102_FD_80419 | JGI IMG/M metagenome (GOLD analysis project Ga0100402, IMG submission 80419) | Groundwater microbial communities from Crystal Geyser aquifers in Utah, USA - Crystal Geyser metaG 2015-0102 | ecosystem: Environmental > Aquatic > Deep subsurface > Groundwater | place...
AAAAGAATATGTTTTTGCTGTAGAGATAGATACAAACACAGACGCAATACTTTCTGATGAACATGAAGAAAAAAAATGGTGCAACTTTGAAGAAGCTTTGAAATTATTAAAATATGAAAATAACAAAGAGGGGTTTAGAAAAGTTTTTGAAATCATAAATATAACTTAAAAAAATATGTTAAACATAAAACAAATTCAAAAAGAAATTTTTGAAAATAAAAAAACTAAAGGATTCAACATAACTGATATTAATCTAGAATTTGCCTATACTTTTGATGAGCTCGCAGAAGCACACCAAGCTTATATCAAAAAACTCCCCGATGTCGGAGAAGAATTGGCAGATGTTATTATTTATTTAATTGGTCTAGCACAAATTTTAAACATTGATTTGGAAAAAGAAATATTAAACAAAATTGAAAAAAATAAAAAGCGTGAATATAAACAAATAGATGGAGTAAATGTGAGGACGAAAGAGGCTTTAAATGATATCTATGAATAACAAAAAACCATGGGAACAAAATCAATATAAACGTTTTGAAGATAATTGGAATAAAAAATGGAGTAAAAAATTCCCCAATAAAAGTAAACTAAAAAATAAAATTATTGAACTAAATTACAATAATTTTTATGATGTAAATAATGCTTTTGGAAAACTAGACAAAGCTCTACAAATTTGCGATTTCCTAAAAAAACTATCTTATGCAAAACCACCACAAGATACAGAAAAAATAATAATTACAATTTTAGTTTCTTGTGCAGAAGCTATCTATAAAATAAATAAACCCGAAGAAGATATAAATGAAAATCTTATTAAAGGCTTTTTTAAACCAGTACAATCAAAATTAAAAGGTAAAATAAAGGGACACACAGAAACAAAAATGCCTTATAACAAATCCTTTGATAGCACAGAAGTACTATACTTAATAAGAAATGACTATATACATAATGGAAATTTTACAGGAAAAGTCTTTAGACTTAATAGCTCAGAAAAAAAATCTTATAATCATGGACTGTTCTATTATTATGAAAAAGAAAACAAAAATAAATTAATTCAAGTATTTTCTAGTATTAATTTAAGTTATTTAGAATTTATTAATATATTTTTAGAATCATTCATTTTAAATATTGAAAAATATTGTACTAAACACAAAAAATAGCCCATTCAAGCTGTCTTCATATTTTTATATTTTTATATTTTAATAATTTAATGTTTTAATCTTCGTAACGAACGCTGAAAAGTAATCGCAAACCTGTGCGCTTCATCTCTCACTCTTATCAAAAGATCCTGATTTTCATTTACAAACTTGATAAACTCTCTATCCTTCACTCCAAAAATAAAATCGTTCCTCTTACGCTCCGGACCTTTGGCTATACCGACTAGTGGAATGTTTATTTTATTTTTTTTCAAAATTTGCATCGCAGCATTTACTTGAGGTTTACCTCCGTCGATAAGAAAAATATCTGGATACTGCCACTCTGTATGTTTCAATCTACGTTCTAGCACTTCTTTCAATGAATCCACATCACTCTGTCCTACTACTGTTTTTATTTTGAATTTTCTGTACTCAGATTTAAGAGCTTCTCTATTATTGAAAACAACCATACTTCCCACTTTACCCGTAGAGCCAAGATTAGAAATATCGTATCCTTCAATCCGCAACGAACCACGACCAACGATCAACGAACCCAGGTCACTGTTCATTGTTCGTTGTTCCTTGTTCATTGAAAGACTGTCTTTAAAAAACGAATCATTCAATAAGGCAATGTCGTGTATACGAGACAAAGTACTAATCTGATTCCTAAGACGTGCTGCTTCTTCAAAATGTTCTGCTCTCGCTTCCCTGTTCATTTTTATTTCTAGTGACTTCACAAGTTTTTTCTTACCTCCACGCAAAAAAATAACTAACGGCAAAATTACTTTGCTTTTGTATTCTCTCGAACCTATTTCTCCAGTACAAACTCCTAAACACTGCCCGATTTGTCTGTATAAACAAGGTCTGACAGGTTTACCCGCCATAGCTTCAGCGGAGGCGGGCTTACAAGTGGAAATAAAAAATAATCTATTCAACAACTTCATCATCTCACGTGTTTTCAATCCAGGATATGGTCCAAACAAATACTTAATCTGCTTATTCTGCATATTCTGCTTACCCTGCTGATCAAGTTCATGTTGTCTAACAGTATAAACTCTCGGAAACAAATCATTGCTGACGACAACGTAGTTCCAACTCTTATCATCCTTGCCATCTACATTGTACTTCGGTAAATATTTCTTGATATAGTTGGCCTCGAGAATCACCGCTTCCAAGACTGAGTCAGTTTGCTTGATTTTTATATCCATCACCTCATGCATCATTTGTTCTATTGGTCGCATTGAACGCGCACCACGAAAATAACTCTGCACACGATTGCGCAGAGATGTTGCTTTGCCGACATAGATCAATTCTTTGTTTTTGTTATAGAATAAATAAATGCCAGGTTCTTGCGGAAATTTTTTTACTTTTTCCAAAAGATTCATAACTCTTCAGTTTTTCTAAAAAATCTATCTTCATTATCTCTCACGAAGTCAACCATTTGTTGTAGGGAAATGTGTTTTGGATAATCATAATCTTCAGCTGGTGACATTGCCTTAGCAACAGCATAAAAAAAATCTTTTATTTTTTTCTCAGCTTTTTCTTCCCTCTTAAATATTGCTTGACTAGTAACTTCTCCTTCTTCTTCAGCAATTTCTTTTAGAGTTTTTTTATTTTTACTTAAATGTCTTGTAACAAGACATTCACGTTCTTTTTCATTCAGACGACTTTTCATAATTTTGTCCAAAACATATTTAAACGATTCTTGATCAACTTGTTCTATCAATTCATCAAAAAAATTGGTATCAAAAGCGACATCATGTCCAACATCTAAAAAAGTTCCTCCTGTCATTGTATCCAAACTAGCCATAACATCTGTAGTTTCATTTTCATTATCTTCTCTTTCTTGACTCCAAGGTCTAGTTCTAGGATGTTCGTCATCAAGTTTACCCAATTTACTTGTCAATTTTTCAATGTCAGAGTCTACACTCTCAGGTGGTTTATCTTCTCTTAAATCTTTTGGAAATTTAAAATCACCAGATCCTCTTGATTTCATATATTTTATGTTTAAAAATTAAAATTTATTTTAATGTTTTCATATTTTTATTCCAAAAACCTCTTCAAATACTTCCCCGTCGAACTCATCGTCGACTTTCTAGCCACTTCTTCTGGAGTTCCGACAGCCACCACTTCTCCACCTTTGTCCCCGCCTTCAGGGCCAAGATCAATTATCCAGTCAGCACATTTAATCACATCAAGATTGTGTTCGATGACCATGACAGTATTTCCTTTAGAAACTAGATTTTGTAATACACCAATCAGTTTTTTCACATCTTCATAATGCAGACCAGTTGTTGGTTCATCGAGTAGATAAAGAGTTTTGGTGGTATTACGCTTGGCAAGTTCTTTTGATAGTTTTATTCTTTGAGCTTCTCCACCAGAAAGTGTAGTAGCAGATTGTCCAAGTCTCAAATAATCTAGACCAACATTGTTCAACATTTTAAGTTTATCATAAATCTGAGGAATGTCGACAAAAAATTCTTCAGCTTCTTCAATAGTCATATTGAGCACCTCAGCAATATTTTTGTTTTTATAATGTACTTCCAGAGTTTCTTGATTGAATCTTTTACCTTTACAAACTTCACAATCAATTTCTACACTTGGCAAAAAATGCATTTCAATAGTTAGTTTTCCTTTTCCTTCACAATTTTCACAACGACCACCAGGGCGGTTGAAACTAAATCTTCCAACCTTGTAACCACGAATACGCGCTTCTGGAGTACTCGCAAAAATTTCTCTAACAGGTCCCCAAGTGGCAGTATAAGTAGCAGGATTACTTCTTGGAGTTCTGCCAATTGGCTTTTGATCAATCTTAATTATTTTATCAATATATTCTGTATTGAGTATTTCTTTGTGATTACCAATTCTCTTTTTTGTGTGATTCAATCTATTGGCAATACCACGATAAAGAATTTTGTGCATGAGCGTTGATTTTCCAGAACCAGAGACACCAGTCAAACAAACCAAACGGCGCAAAGGAATTTCTACATTGATATTTTTCAAATTATTTTCTGTTGCACCTTTTATTTTTATTTTTGGAGTATTCTTATCTACTTTTCTTCTTTCTGTTGGAATAGGGATTTTTTCTTCACCACGCAAATATTTTCCGGTTAATGAATTTTCAGGATTACCATATATTTTACAATTAAACTCGTCGCTATTTGTTATTTGTAATTTGTTATTTGTTTGTTTCTTGTTACTTGTATTTTTTTTCAAGAGATCATTCAATGGTCCTGAATATACGACTTCCCCACCATGCACTCCAGCTTTTGGTCCAATATCTACAATCCAATCACTGATAAGAATTGTATCTTCATCATGCTCGACCACAATAATAGTATTTCCTTTATCACAAAGTTCACGCAAAGTTGAGACTAATCTATCATTGTCTTTTTGATGCAAACCAATCGTAGGCTCATCAAGCACATACAAAGCACCAACCAATTGCTGTCCAACTTGTGAAGCAAGTCTAATACGCTGAGCTTCTCCACCAGACAAAGTACCAGCCATACGATTCAAAGTAATATAGTGCAGGCCGACGTTATCCAAAAAAGACAAACGATTATTAATTTCATTAAGTGCTGCCGAAGCAATCGCCAATTTATTTGGAGATAATGTCTCGATCAAACTTTCAAAAAATATTTTAGCTTCACCAATAGTTTGAGATACTACTTCCCAAATATTTTTTTCTCCAATTTTAACACTAAGCGCATTTTCGTTCAGTCTTTTACCTTCGCACTTAGGACAAACATCTTCACTAAAAAGTTCTTTGGTACCAAGACCAGTACAATTACTACAATAACCATAAGGACTGTTGAAAGAAAAAAGACGTGGTTCAATTTCAGGAAAACTAAAACCATCTTTCGGACAAGAATATTCTGTACTATATACTTCTTCCACATCTTTGACATAAATAATTCCACATAGACCATCAGACAAATCTATAGCACTTTCCACAGCTTCGCCAAGTCGTTGTTTCACATCTAGCAATTTTTTTGGATCTACCGTTATTTTATCTACAACTATTTCAATCGTATGTTTTTTATTTTTTGACAAAACAATTCTATCTTTTAGAGAATGCATCTTACCATCCACACGCACTTCAAGAAAACCAGAATTATACATATCATAAAGCATCTGGTAATATTCCCCTTTTCTACCACGCACTACTGGTGACAAAATTATGATTTCTGATTCTTTTTTATTTTTTTTCAAAGTCGCAAAAATACGAACATTGATTTCGTCAGCCGTCATCTTTTCAATTTTAGTACTACAAACAGGACAATGTGGTTCACCAATACGCGCATAAAGTACACGCAAATAATCATAAATCTCAGTAATAGTAGCAACAGTTGATCTTGGGTTAGCACTATGAGCTCTTTGATCAATAGAAATTGCTGGACTTAGCCCATCAATTTCGTCTACATCAGGTTTTTGCATACCACCAAGAAATTGTCGGGCGTAAGCTGACAAACTTTCAACATACCGGCGCTGTCCTTCAGCAAAAATAGTATCAAAAGCTAGACTAGATTTACCAGAACCTGACAAGCCAGTAAAAACTATCATCTTATTACGAGGAAGTTCTAAACTAATATTTTTCAAATTATGTTCGCGAGCACCGCGGATTATTATTTTGTCTTGCATATGTTAAACAGCTTACGAGGCCTACGAGGCTTACAAAGCTCACAAGGCGCTAATTTCTTAACTTTTTTGTAAGCCTCGTAAGCATTGTAAGCCTTGTGAGCCTTTACTTCGTAAGCACAAAAATCCCCAAAATTAGGGGTTATATTATTATATATAAAAATTAAAATGTACTACTCAAATAATACCATTCTAGTAGTTTTTGTCAATCCTGACTAACTTTTCTTGCATGAACAATAAATTTGTTCTAAAATATATAATAAGCGTCATCCTGAACTTGACTCAGGATCTTTTCAATGTAAAACATGACTAATCAACAAAACTTTTTAAAACAAATAATTAATTCTTAATAAAAAAAATATGCGCAAAGCACACATTTTGTTGGCTTCTGCCTTTGCCCTACTTCTAGTCGGTGCAGGCTGTAGCAACACAAGTACAAACAATAATTCAGACAATGCAATGCCTGAAAAAAATACAAAAACTACAGAAACAACAAAAATCCAACCAGAAAAAAACAAACCAACACTAGCAGAAACAACTAGTAGTGAACTAACTTTATCTGGTAAAGCTACAGATGAAGCTGGCACAGTTTCTCTAACTTGGTCTGCACCTCAAGATTTGAAAGACAAAGTAGAAACTTGGAGATTACTTTATGGTAAAGATGCCAACCCTACTTTTCCAGCATCTTGGTATTTTGAAAGAGGCCCATCATTTTTTGATAAAGTCTGGTCAGGTCTCCCAAGTGGCACAGCTCACATTCGAGTTTGTGCGGTTGTAAATAATGAATGTACTGTCTTTAGTAATGATTTGGAAGTAAATATAAAATAAATATATGTCTATAACAACAGATAATTTACTTGCTTCTTCATGCTCAGCGATGTGTTCAGGACAAACTTATTTTTATATAATATTACTCGGAATTGTTTTTGTATTTTCATCATTGATTTTCTTTTCAACATTTATTTTATTAAGAAAAAAAATTTCTTCAATAATTAAATATATTCTGATTACACTGACTATAATATTTTTCATATTATCCTGCTTTTATACTTTAGAAATTATACCAAATAACGGCTCTTGTGGATCCGGCTGTAATGAGAGTGGTACCTTTTTTAAAGGATTCAAATGGCATCCGCTAGATGTTACACCCATACAAAAAATGAATTACAAAATATCTAACAAATATTAAAATAAATTATACAATTACAAAAAAAACACTGTTAATAGCATAACAGTATTTTTTAGTGTCAAGGGGGAGATTTGAACTCCCGACCTTAGGGTTATGAATCCTACGCTCTCACCAGCTGAGCTACCCTGACTTAGATAATTTGTAAATTGTCAAAAGTTAATTTTAACTTTTGACTTATAGCCCGTAGAGGAATTTCCGCCCAAGGCGGATGCGCCTTGGGCGCAGAACCCCTGTTGCCGGGATGATCCCGATATCTGTAGCCTCAAGGGGAATTGAACCCCTGTTGTGTGGATGAGAACCACATGTCCTAGCCACTAGACGATGAGGCCTTAGAAAATCTCAAAGCCCAAATAATATACTATATTTTTACAAAAAAGTCAATTATTTATTATTGATAATTAACGACTTGGAGGAATATGATAATATTTCATAATAAATTGAGCAATTTTACCAAATGTTGGAGCAGCTGTACTAGATGAATAACTAACCTTTGGTTTACCAAATTTTACAAGCATCACAAATTTAGGATCATCTACAGGACCAAAACCAATGAAAGTATGATTAGTTTCATTAGTATAGCCACCTTCTCCAGCTATTTGAGCCGTACCTGTTTTACCAGCAACATAATATCCTGGAACTTGTGCCAAATTAGCTTGACCACTATCAATTACTCTCACCAGCATACCAGATAAAAGACTGGATGTCCTTTTATCTAAAATCGTTTTTATTTCTCTTGGTTTTGTTATATCTTCTTTACCATTAGGATGAATTACCTTTTCTATAATATAAGGTCTCATCATCTTACCACCATTGGCGATGGTAGCAAAAGCATTAGTCAATTGTAAAGGTGTAGCTGTAATACCTTGTCCAAAAGAAGCTGTTGCCGTATAACAATCTACCTTATTACTTTTTGTAATACTCAAAGAATCTATTACACCATCACTTTCTGTATCAAGTTCAATACCTGTCTTAACACCAAAACCATAAGCACCTACATAAGCTTTCAATTTATCTTTGCCTAATTTATTAGCAACAAAAACCATTCCCGTATTAATAGAATTTTCAAGTACTCCTGTCATCGTTTGCAAACCATATGATTTTAAATTAGCATTGTATATTGGTTTTTGACAATCAGCTTCCACACTTCCTGTATCTACAAAAGTAGTATCAGGAGTAACAACACCTTCATTTAGGGCAGCTGACATAATAACAGGCTTAAATACAGAACCAGGTTCATAAGCTGTATAAATTGTTTGATTATTATATGCGTCTACACCTTCTACTTCATTATATTTGTTCAAATCAAGAATAGGACTAGAACACATAGCTCTAATAGCTCCTGTAAAAGGATCCATAATAACTAAAGCAGCTGTTTCTGCTTGATACAACAATCTTTGCTCTTCCAAAATTTTACAAGCTTCAAATTGCAAAGTTCTGTCGATTGTCAATACTAAATCTACACCATCTTCAGATGGTTTTAGAGATCTACCTGCCAAAGGTATCCAACTTCCTTGAGCAGTTTTCGCACCTTCAAGAAATCCACCATCACCTGCCAATTCTTTTTGCCAATATCCCTCTAACCCATACTGACCGACATCATTTCCATCGGCATCTTTACCCAAAAATCCAACTACTTGTGCCGCTAGACTACCTTCAGGATAATAACGTTGAGAAAAACGAGAAAAAGCAATACTAGGTAAATTCAAAGCTTTTATCTCGTCTACCTTTTCTTCCTCTACTTTTTGTTCAAGAGGTTCATAAGGATCATCAACTTTACGTAATTGTGCCAAAACTTTTTCTTTACGTTCTTCATCATAACCAAAAATCTGAGACAATTTATCCAAAGTATCTTGTAACATGTCTTCATCCTTCAACTCTCTATTGTCTGAATACACTGTATAAAAATCACGATTAATAGCCAAAGGAAATAGATCTTCTCCATTTTCTGATTCCAAAAAAATCTCTCCCCTTTTTGGAAAAAGACTTTCATACATATCTTGTGAACCAGAAGCCAAGGCTGTATAAAAACTATGCTGCCAAATCATAAGTGTAAACAGACGCACTACTATAAAAAGAAAAGAAACAAAACAAAGCAAAACCACCAATTTTATACGAAAATCTGGAGAGTAACTCTTTACACTTTGTTTAGGTTTTGGACGATAATTTACACGCACACAATTTCAATTTTAAATATACAATTTTTTTATTTGAAATTAAAAAATTAAAAATTTCTAAATTCAAAATTTTATTCTATATTTGTTTATGTTTCAACATTCTCTTTTCAGCCACTTCTTCACTAATAATACCCTCTTCTAATAATCCTTTAATAGAATTTTCCATACTTTGCATACCATTTTTAGCACCAGTCTGGATAGCACTATAGATTTGAGCGATATTACTTTCCTTTATCATATTAGATACAGCAGGACTATTGACCATGATTTCTCTAGCAGCCACACGACTACCTTCTACTGTTGGCAAAAGATGTTGAGTAACTATTATACGTAAAACAGAAGCTAACTGAATCATGACTTGTCTTTGTTGAGGTCCATCAAACACATCTATAATACGTTCAATTGCTTCAGCAGCAGAGGCTGCATGCAAAGTAGAAAATACCAAATGACCAGTCTCAGCAGCCGTAAGAGCAATTGAAATAGTTTCGAAATCACGCATTTCACCTACCAAAATAACATTTGGATCCTGACGCAAAACATGCTTCAGAGCTTCTGCAAAAGATTTGGTATCAGTACCTACTTCACGTTGTTCTATAAGACTTTTGTCTTCTTTAAAAATAAATTCAATAGGATCTTCAATAGTTATGATATGAGATTTACGACTTTTATTTATCTCATTTATCATTGTTGCCAATGTCGTAGATTTACCATGACCAGTCGGACCTACTATCAATACTAGTCCATCTAATAAATTGATAGCTTCTAAAAGCTGTGGTTCAAAACGTAAATCTTGAGGTGTTGGTATTTTTTCAGGTATGACACGAGCAGCCAAACCTACAGTACCATTTTGACGATGCAAGTTGACACGAAAACGACTTCCTTTCAATTCAAAACCAAAATCAAGCTCAAGTGTTTCTTCAAAAATTTTCTTTTTATTTGCATCAAGCAAGGTATCGATGGCTTTTTCTAAATCTTCAGCAAAGATAGGTTCATCTTCCAAGTCTCTTAAATTACCATCAACTCTCAAAGTCGGCTTATCTCCGCCAACAAGGTGTAAATCTGAAGCTCCCACTTTTAGAGCTTCTTCAAAATAACTCTTTATTTGTTTCATAAGCTATAGTTTAAAGTTTTTATAATAAAAAAATCTTAACAATTACTTTGTTAAGCTTAATTTTACCATATTGCAACACTATTGACAAAATCGCCAAAATATGCTATACTACTCTGTTTTAATAAAAGCCAAAACATTGGCTAAATTGAGACAATAATTATTTATAAATATAAGCCAAGATCATATGAAAATAGCAATGATCGGACAAAAAGGTATACCTGCCATCTACGGAGGCGTAGAAAAACACGTACATGATCTTGCGCTACGTTTAGCCAAAAATCATGATATTTACGTCTATAGTCGCAAATGGTATACAAAAATCAAGGAAAATAGCTACCAAGGAGTAAATATTGTCCATACCCCTACCATCCATACAAAACATTTGGACGCTATTAGCCATACCTTCACCTCTACTATTCATGCCCTTTTCCAAGGTTATGATATTATTCACTATCATGGTGTAGGCCCTTCTCTTCTATCTTGGATTCCACGTATTTTTGCTCCTAAAACTAAGGTAGTAAATACTTTCCATTCTATTGATAGATACCACCAAAAATGGAACTTCTTTGCCAAATTCATGTTAAGGCTTGGTGAAAAAGCTGCGTGTACTTTTGCACATGAGACTATTGCCGTCTCTGAAAGTATCAAACAATACTGTCAAAATGAATACAACATCGCACCTACTTATATTCCAAATGGTGTAAACAAAATAGAAAAGAAAATTGGACAAGATAATCTAAAACAATTCAACCTTGAAAAAAATAAATATTTTGTATTTGTGTCTCGTCTAGTACCACACAAAGGTGCTCACTTACTTATTGAAGCTTTTCAAAATTTGAAAAAGAATAATCCAAAAAATAACAAAATTCAAAATTTGAAATTAGCTATAGTAGGTGGTTCAGCTTATACAGATGACTACATCAAACAGCTTCATGAACAAGCAAAAAATAATAATGATATTATTTTTACAGACTTCCAATCTGGTGACATACTGGATGAACTTTATGCTAATTCTCTAGCTCTAGTACATCCTTCACTAAATGAAGGACTACCAATTACAGTACTACAAGCTATGAGTTATCAAATTCCTGTACTTGTTTCTACCATTCCTGAACACTTAGAAATTATTAGAGATCCACAAGCTCTTTTCATTGAAAACAATATCAATGAAATGGAAAAATGTATAAAAAATTTCTTAGCAAGAGATACCAAGGAACACGAAAAAATGGCTAAAGATAATATAGCTATCATCGACAAACAATATACTTGGGATGTCATAGTACCAAGGATTGAACAACTCTATAAAAGAGTACTACTATCAAGAAAAAATAAACTCAAAAAAATAGTAGCCTAACACAATAAAAAAATAAAAACGTCCTTTTTAAATGAGGACGTTTTTTATGTATTAAAAACTATTGGCTATGAACTAAAAACTCTGAACTATCAGAACGCTCCTTCACTCATAGTAACGATATCATCTTTACCATCAAAATCGACATCCAGAGATCTCACATCAATACCAGGATTACCAAAGCTACTATAAGCCGTAAAAGCTTTATAAAGCAATTTACCATTATTATCAAATACTCTTACCTCTGGTGTACCACCTTCTCCTCTTCCCACTATTATTTCATCTTTTCTATCTCCATCCAGATCACCTGTTGCTACATTTACTCCATATTTGAAATTACTTTCAAAAGGAGCAAATTCTGATTTGAGATTAAAATCTTTATCATAAACATATACTTTTGTTCTGTCTACTCCCCTACCCACTACCAATTCATTGAAACCATCACCATTGACATCACCTACCGCCAGAGTATAACCACCAGTATAATCTGTACCAAAAGGATAAAAATCTTGACCTTTTTTCTCACCATAAATACTATAAACTTTTATCGGTTGTGAACTACCTTTACTTGGAGCCACAAAAATTTCTGGGATACCATAACCTTTCAAATCTCCCAAAACTATATTCATCTTACCAGTATAAGCGGCTGTAAAAGGATATTCTTTGAAATATTTTTGTCCATCTTCACGCCAAGCTTCTATCTTGTTTATACTTGCGACAAATAATTCTTTTTCACCATTACCATTTAGATCCACATAGGCAACCTGATCACCACCACGATATTTTTCATCAAAGGTAAAAAAACCGTTTCGAATTCTCATACTATCAGGACGAAAAAAACGCAAAAAAGCACCGTTGGTAAAAAGCACATTTTGTAATGTTTCAAAAGTTTTTAACAAAACAAGACCATCTTGAGAAGGTACATCTACCTGACTAACAATAGATCCATCATTTACACTCTTGTCTTGTGTACCATGTATTTTTTCATATTCTCCACCTAAAGATACTTTTTGTGCACTCTCTGTACTATTCACGACAGAAATCCCATTTTCAAAACTTCTTTGCCAGACATCTGGTGCATAACTATCCAAATTATTTTTAGAACTTGAATTACCAAGTGGTTTACCCAAATTAACATCGTATTCATCATACCACCAAGTCTGTGAATGTTCCTGATCACCATAATCATAAGAAAAATAAGCATCTTCCAAAAGCGAACTAGTAAGTCCAAAACGCATATCTTTGTAATCCTGAATATTGGTATTATTAGTATTAGAATTTATAAAATTAATAGTTTTATAAACATTATTTCTAGAAAGATCCTTTAATGTATTCATGAGATAAGTCCAATCAGATAAAGAAAAATTTTCTAATAATTTACCATTCAAATTTTGTAAATACGAAGAATTATGACCATTACCCAATAATATCAATGATTTGCCATATAAATTTCTTGTCTTTGTATATAAGCTAGACATACCTTCTACCCATTTTTGATTCGAGTCTTTGCTAACAGTACCATCATTATTTATATCCACATTTTCTTTACCAGGTATCCAAGTCACATTGTTCCAACTATTATCATAAAAAACTCCATCCCAAAGTCCTGTAGACAAAAGATTGTCTACCACAAATCTAGCGACATAATCATTTAATCTTTCTCCTTCATGTACAGGAGCCTCGTTAGTTACATTTAGTAGATAAGTACCTGGCCACCAAAACAATTTATTACCTCTAGTATCCTTCAAGTACCAATCTTCATAAATACCATTGGCTAATTTTTTACGCATGACACTAGGTGAATTTTTAGCATTTTGAGCAATTTCTTGTGGGGTAATGTAAACTAATAAAATAATATCAGGGTTCAAACTTTTTAATTTTCTGACCATATCAGCATGATTTACCTGTACTTCCATATCCAAGACCACCAAATCCCATTTAGCCAATTCATTTACTTGTTGATCATTCAAATCCCAACGCAAATAATAATTAGCCAACTTAGGTGAATTTGTTTTTGCAACAACACTGCCAGATTGAAAAAAAACAAAAGAAAAGACCAAAACAAAAATAAGCATACTCTGATAGATATGTTTATTTAAAATTATTATTTTATTTATTTTTTTCATATTATAGTTCTGTCAAAAAAACAACATTCTTACAAGTAAAAATTATAACAATATTTTTTTGTAAACTTCTGTAAGATGCTGATAGTAGCTATCTATATTATTTTCTTCCCTTACCTTATCACATAATCCTTTTTCTATTTTTATCAATTCTTTTTCATTTTTATTGAACCATTCAGTTATTTTTTCTACCCAAAGATTAATATCACCATGATTAACCAACATTTCTTTTGGCATCATTTCTGATAATCCACCCAAATCACTAGCCAAAACTACTTTACCCAAAACATGAGCTTCCAAAACACTCAAAGCATAATTTTCAAACCACTGTGAAGGCATTACTAAAAACTTAGATTTTTTTATTATATTATCTAATACATCTCCTGTTTGATGACCTAATAACTCAATATTTTTTATATTCTCTTGTTTAATACTTTTTTCCAAAAATTTTCCCAAAGGTCCTTCCCCTACCATTTTAAAATTTATGTGTGGTAATTTCTTTGCAAAATCCAAAAATAAAGTTACTCCCTTTTCTTCTGAAAGTCTACCCATATATAAAACATATTGACCAACAGACAAATCTACCTCAGATTTTAGATCTACAAGAGGATTAGGAATCACTTCAATTAAGTTTTGAAAACCAACAGACAAAAATTTATTTTTCAAAAAAATACTAGGACTGATATAAACAGAAACAACATCATTCCATTTTTTCCACTTTCTAAAATAAGCCTCACAAGTAACAAGAAAACTTTCTACAAAATTTTCCATGCAGTTTTTTAGCAAACATTTATAATAATTTCTACCACAACTACTCTCATCCAATTTACCATGATGAAACAAATTATAATTTGGACTAATCATTTTATAATCATGTAAAGTCAAAACAGAAGGTATCTTTTTATTTTTTACAACATCAAAAAGTGAAAATGATAATTGATGATAAATATTATGAAAATGTATAACCTCAGGTTTGAAATCTTCTACGAGAGAAGCAAACTTCTTTTTAGCATCTTTATTGTAAATAATTTTGAAACCTAAAATAAATTTCTTCCAAGCAGAAATTTTTTTATAATCAATATCATCTATAAAATAATCATTTTCTACAATATTTTTATCGTTTTTCATGCCAAATACTACTACTTCATGACCATTTTTTTCCAAAATCTCTTTGGTAGCAAAAACTACTCGTTCGGAACCACCACGAATATACCAATATTTATTTACCAACAATATTTTCATAAAAAATAACTTATAAGTCTCTCATTCCCCCTATTTTATTTTGAACTATCCACTTAACAACTTTTTGAGGATTTTTCTTGATAGCTGTACGAGCAGTACAAATCATCCAAGCAGGTCTGCCCAAATTGACGACTTTTTCACGAGCATCATTTGCCGTATCGCTATGCCACAAATCATCCAAAGTATCATAATTCTGGATATTACCCATTGGATAATTGTGTACAACAGAAGGATACACTACACCTCGAGGATCTAGATAAAAAAATTTATTACCAGGATCGTTGTTCAAAACTTGCACTTTTTCAATACTAAATTTATACAAACCATGAGCAAAAAAAGCTCTTACCCATCTTTTTGGATGCCAAGATTTCAATTCACCATTAATAAGATGAATATATTGTTTCTTCAAAACTTCCAAATCAGGCTTATTATTATCATTATTACTACCACCAAAATAATGCTCAGAACTTTGCGCAAAAGCATGGGTAAACTGTATTCCTCTTTTTCTGGTTTCATCATATACTTTGCTAAAATCTTGTACATTTTGTGGCAAAATAGTGAAAGCTAAACGCAAATTTTTCATACCTAGTTTTTGCAATCTATCCAAAGTTTCCATATCTTTTTCCCAAGCATTTGGAATTTTTCGTATTTCTTCATGCATATCACCATAGCCATCTACAGAAATAGCAATCCCAATATCTGGTTTTATTTTCAAAATTTCTTTCATTTGCTTCTCAATCAATTGAGGCATGAAACCATTGGTCGAAATTACCATACGTGCTTTTGGAGCCGCTTTTTTTACAGTAGCAATAATTTCAGGGATGTCACCACGCAAAAATGGCTCACCACCAGAAATATTGACATCTCGTAGTGAACTTGGTAACTTTTTGTATTCTTCGACTGGCAACTCAGGGAAATCTTTTATCTTCCAGATATCACACATCACACAACGTGAATTACATTTGTAAGTAATACCAAGAACACAGTCTATTGGATTTTGAATTTTCATGTTCTGCATAAGCTAATAATAATTAAAAATGATAAAAATACCGATATTTATTTCTTTTGTGCCAACAACATACAAACTAAAATATCCATATTATCATTATTTTTATAATTGGTGTTTAACCATTTTATTTCACCATTTTTAGATAACATTTTTATAGGAACCACACGAATATTTTTCCAACCATTCTTCTCTAATATAGACGCATAATCCTCTGGACGTAAACGATTTGGTGAACCAGAAAATGAACATAACTTATAAAAAGATTTTGAAAATCTATAAATATTGTTAGGATCCATATCTTTTATAATTCTAGAATGAGTTTGCAAATCTACTTGTGCAATCAAGACAGTCCCTTTCTTTACTACAACATCTAAACTAATAAAAAGTTTATCAACATCTGAAAAATGTTCAAAAGCAGCATGACTCAAAATTATATCCAAACTTTTGGACAATTTGAGGGAAGATACATCGAATTTCGGATCAGCCACATAATTAATCTGAGCATCACTATCTCCTAACAAGTTACTATTTATTGAATCAGCTATTTTACTCCACTTTTCTTCACTAAGCTTATATTCCTTTTTTAACTCTGACAACAAATAATCATAAAAGCTTTTATCCACGGTAGACAGCAAATTATGAGCATCCAGTGCCGAATATCTAGCGACACCTTTGGCCAACAATATAGAAGCTACCCCCAAATCAGCACCAGGTCCTAATTCTAAAATATTTTTATTTTCAAAAGAGACATCTGGCAAATAAAATTTCAACCAATGTTCATAACTATCAACGACAGACTTATCATAAGTCACAATACTTTCATAATCTTTGGTATCAATCAAACGTGGTTTTTTGTAACCTTGTAAACTATGCCTAACTTTATTAGCCATCATCATACAACCACCAAAAAACTTCAAAAAAAACTCTGAATGTTTTTTGCCTAAAGTCATCTCTTCTACATTTTCATTTTTCAAAACAGGTAATTGCATAAACTGTTTTTTATAATATTATCTGTCAACTAAGTTTAAATAAATTTCTTGATATTTTTTGGCCATATCTTCTACACGAACATTTTTTTGTGTCCATTCTCTAGCATTTTTGGAAATAATGTATGATTTTTCTTTATCGTCAATAGATTTTTTTATGACATTAGAAAGTTCAAGAGCATCTTGAGATTGAAATAGCAAACCTGTTTCACCATCCTTTATAATTTCTTTCAAACCATCTACGGACGAAGCTATTACTAATCGTTCAGAAGCCATAGCCTCCAAAGCAACCAAACCTAGTCCTTCCCAGAGAGATGGCATAAGTACAATATCAGCATTATCATAAGCCTGCTCTACTTTTGTGACAGCTTCTTGCCAATTTATCTTATCTGCTACACCAATTTTTTTGGCATAATCTTGTAAATCATTCTTCAATTCACCACTACCAGTAATATCTAATTCTACGTTTGTATCTGACAAATAAGTAAGAGCTTCTATGGCAACTTTGTGACCTTTTTGTTCAGTTAGACGTCCAATGATAGCCAACTTAATAGTATTATGGAATTTATTAGACTTAATATTTGAAAATCTTTTTATATCTATCCCATGTCGAATAACTTTTATTTTTTCCAAACGTACTCTGTATACTTGAAACATATACTCAGCAACAGCTTGTGAAGGTGCTGTATAAACTTGAGAAAAATTATGCATAAGACGTTTGATATATGCTCTCAAACTTGACTCTGCAACATTTATATTGTGCTCTGTCGTCACTACGGGTATTTTGAGTAACCAGGCAGCTAATCTCCCCCACAAATCAGCTCCAAATAAATGAGTATGCACAATATCTGTACTAATCTCTTTCAAATATTTTTTTAAAACAAAAATACGTTTGAAATAAGACACCTTACTCAAATCTAATACGTCTAGATTCACATGTTCAGGTACTTCACTTGCAAAAGCTTTTTTGTCTTTTAAAATCAAAATACTCTGTTTAATATTTTCCTCTGAAATATATTTTGTCAATTCTAAGACAAACTTCTCAGCTCCACCAATATCTAGTGTCGGAAGTATATGTACTACATGCAATTTACTGTTTTTTTCTTTCAACATAATTCAAATAAAAAATTGTAGTAGTAAGACTAATACCCAAAGGCAACCACAAAACTGCCAAAAAATAAGAAGTATTAAACAATTGAAAAGTAAGAGAACCAAGCATCATTACAAACAATGTCGCCAACAAATATTTGTTATCTTGTGTTTTTACATTCTTCATGGCCCTCCAAGTATACCATAAGATAAAGAATATAAATACCGAAAAAGCTACTAAACCAAGCACACCTTCTTCTACCAAAAGCTTCTGTATTATACCGTGTGAATCAAGAGGATCTCCAAACTCACTACGAAAAAGATAGTTGTCCTTCACGATATTGACGAAGCTCCCAGGACCATAACCAATCAAAGGTTTTTTGAGAGTATAAAATACAGCCATATCCGTCAATTCCCACCTAGAATAATTAGAACTCTTCACAGTGCCAGATGTCAAAAAAATCGACATATACAAAACTATTGGTAAAAGAATTGTTGCCACAATAAGACTTACACTCAAAATATTCTTTGGTACAAATCTCTGCATCTGCTTTCTATAGATATACACAAATGCTACAAAAGAAACCAACAAAGCTAACCAAGCAGCTCTTGAAAGAGTCCCCAAAGCAATAACTAGCATAAATAATGTCGCAAAAGCTATCCAATTTTTCTTTTGTTGATACCACAGATAAATGCCAATAGGTATTATCATCACCAAAGGTTCGGCAATTACATTGTGATTTATACCAAGAGGAGTAAATCCCTTCCATAAGGCAAAAGGATGTACTCTAGTCCATCCCACACTTGGATCTACTATCAAAGACATAAATCCATAAAAAGATACCAATAATCCTACACCAAACCATAAATACAAAACATTCATAAAAGTCTTTTTGTCCTTGATCAGAAGTATTGGCAAAATCAAATATACTATTGATACAAAAATCAAAGGACGTAACCAATAAGTAGTACTTTCTACTATGCTTCCATCATAAGCTCCTCGTGTAGAAATAAAAGCAATTAACAAAAAGACAGCATAAGCCAGAAATACTGGCCAAATTTTTTTCAATTTTTTAAATTCTAATTTTTTAAATCCAAAAATCCAAGAAAAAAATAAAGAAAACAAAAGAAAAATTGCCAGAAAATCAGACAAAGGAGCATTGACCGTATTTATATAAGGTATTCCTCTTGTAAAATTATAAGCACCAAAATCTATTTCCCAACCATGAAAAAAAGAAACAGAAATCAAAGCATAAAAAAGATATTCTATCTTTACAATACCTAATAAAAACAAAGATACACCAACGACTATATAACCCAATATCGGGGTAACAACATACAAGATTACACTGATAGTCAAAAGCAACAAAATAAGCAAAACACTAGTAACTGCGACAGGTTCTCTCTTGTAAATATATTGCCAAGGTCTCAAAAAATTTGGTGAATGAAGCATAACTAAAGATAAATAAGATGTCTATATTATAGCAAAAACTTAAGTAAAAAGAAAGTTGTTTATTTTTTAAATAGATAAATTGTCAAATTGCTAAATTGTTGGTTTAAAAAACAAAACAATGTAACAATTTGACAATTTAGCAATGCTAGAATACAAAAAAAACAAGCTATTTTCTAGATTGTCTTCTGACATAACGACACCAATCTTGCTATCAAAAACATTGATAAAAAAATGTAGTGTGGGGACAGACGAAGTATAAAATACTCCGCCGTCCCCAATGTTTTCCTTTCCCGTATATACCGACGGACCAGCGGTACCTTGTTTACCTCTTAGTTTCATGAGGCTTTTTGGCTGGGATGCTAGGTGAGCACCCTATGGTCTACTACTAGTAGACCGACGCTGGGTTGTTCTGTGTCGGACAACCAAGCATCTCCCTGGTGAAGAGAAGGTTTCCCTCTCCTCCACCAGCACAAGCGCCCTGCTCCGTCTGGAAGAAGTAGTCCTCCGCGGGGAAGACTTCCTCACCCATCTGGATGATGAGATCGGCCTTGGACGAAGTCCCAGGCTCGCACCCCCACCAGGTTTGGTTGGGATTCTCGACCGCCACCTTCACCCCCCAGGCGCAAAGGTCGTTGTAGGTGAAGTGGTAGGACTCGCCGAAGATGAGCTCCTTATCCCACTCCACCTGGTTGGAGTTGTAGACATGGACGATGCTACCCTCGGACGTGACGCCCTCGGGCAGGTTGAAGGTGAAGATGATGCCCCACAGCTCGGAGCTACAAACCTTCTCGGACGTACAGTGATCGACGGTGGTGTAGCCCCAGTCGTCGCACTCCTCGTCGGAGAGACAGTCCACAGCCTGAAGGTTGCAAGTAGTACCGGTGAAGTACTCCCCGCAATCACAGGTGTAGCTGTTCACGCCATCGGTGCAAACGCCACCATTGAGACAAGGATTCGGATCGCACTCGTCGACCTCCTCCTCGCACTCATTGCCGATGTAGCCGGCCAGGCAGTCGCAGGTGTAGTTGTCCACCCTGTTGACGCAGGTCCCGCCATTGAGGCAGGGGTTCGAGTTGCAGTGATCGACCGGCACCACCATGGTGTCGACCGGAGTCGTAGTGTCCATCTCGACCGTGTCGGTCGTGATGGAGGTGTCCTCCATCACGGTGGTATCCTCCGGGCCAGTATCGGCCACGTAGGTATCCTGCGCGACGTTGGTATCCTCCACCGTGGTATCGGTGGGAACGTAGGTATCCTGCGAAGGCTGGTAAGTATCCTCCGGCGCGACGTAAGTGTCGGTCGGCTGGTACGTGTCATCCTCCACCAGAGTGTCCGTCGCCACCGAAGTATCGGCGGGGACGAACGTGTCCTCGATGACCATCGTGTCCGCCGACATCGTGTAGGTGTCGGTCAGGACGATGGTGTCCGTCTCCGTCATGGTGTCGGCAGAGACGAACGTGTCGTCGGTCAACGTGTCCGTCGACGCCGTATGGGTGTCGTTGGACTCGAGAACATCCGTCGAAGACGACGGATCACTCTCCCCAAGGCCAAACTCACAGGCTCCGAGCTGGAAAATGACGAAGATGGACGCGATGATCAAAACGAGCTTCGACATGATGCCCTCCAGGCTTGGTCGAAATAAACAAATCCAGAAACAAGCACTTCTTGCTCTGAAAAACGGATTGGTTTTGGGCTTATCTTTAAGCTTAATACCTTCCTCTTTATCTAGATTATTCAGCTAAACAAAGAGTAAAATATAAGCTTTTTAGAACGGAGTAGTATAGCACATTTTAGGCCTTTTGTCAAGTACTTGTATAGTTACCCATAAGTGGTAACACTTTGCTAGAATAGAGGTTACAAAGGGTAACCATAATAATTAGCAAAGAAATATGAGAACAAGAAAAATAGTATTTCCTCCTGAATTAAGGGGAAGG
>Ga0100402_1002323_pt1 | contig 21424 bp, 29 predicted proteins | sample CryGeyme20150102_FD_80419 | JGI IMG/M metagenome (GOLD analysis project Ga0100402, IMG submission 80419) | Groundwater microbial communities from Crystal Geyser aquifers in Utah, USA - Crystal Geyser metaG 2015-0102 | ecosystem: Environmental > Aquatic > Deep subsurface > Groundwater | place...
CCTTGATATTAATAAAGGCTGCATGAAAAGTCCATTATCATTTTTTATTTTGAATCGATGCAAGGTGACAATCTCCACTCCATCATCAGCACTCCAGGCACCAAGTACCCCAGTACGCCCAGCTCCCGACAGCCTGCCTCCCACACTCGCACCAGCTAGTTCCTTGACAGTGAGGAAAAGCCTGTCCAGAATAGCTTGCCTTCAGTCGGCTCCAAAATATGGGAATCAGAATTTAATAGTCAGGCCTACGGTCTCAGCAAGAATCTCCTGCTCGGATCACAGGTTACCGAGCTCATGCGTGGGGTAATTTTGTCCTTATTTAGAAAATGCGAATTTGGCTTATGGAAGAAAGTAGTAGGCTGAAACTGTCGAGGAGAGTTTGTTGTTTGGCAGGCAGTCTCATTGATCTATTCTTTGCTCAAGGAGGCCATGTAGAGGTCTAGCACTTCCACTCCATGGGAGTAGCCTGTCTTCTGTTGGCCAATAAGCTGACTGACAACGTTGTGATTCCCGTAGATCATGGAGTGTTTCCTGCTAACGAGCTGAACCAGTGGGAGCAGAGGGTTTGCATGAGGCTGAAGTACTTGCTGAACCCTCCTACCTACGTCGATCTGATGGACGGGCTTCTAGTGTTGTGGAACAGGTTTGCCAAAAGTCATGATTTGTGGACATACCAGTTGGACGGAAATGGATAGAACCCATAAAATGACTGTTTCGGAGCTGCAAATTTTTACGAATATCTTGACTTCCTCTTCCTAAGTAATTTTTTCTTTATGTAGTACTCAGAAGTTACTCCTATCCTAGAGGTTCACTTGAGCTGGCAGTGCTGAAAATGGTCCTGGAGAGAGACAGCAAGAGGATGCGACCTTCCACGATGTCGATCGAAGACGAGGTCCTGATTAGTTTCTGGATCAGCCACGAGCAGGTAATTATTTTCTTATTTAGAAATCTCTCAGAAAGGAGTCCTTCCTCAAAATTTTCCAGGAATTCGAGATGTACCATCAGAGATAGAACCCCCTCTTGGGACGAATAGAGGCAGACAAGAGTTTTCAGGCATCGATTTGGCTGAAGTAGGTGGTATCCCAAGATCTGGAGTTTAGCTCGGAAGCTGAGAAGAATGCATGGAGGCAGAGTGCCTGTGAGGGCTGGCTGCAGCTTTTTAAAAAAAGATTCTCCAGGCCTCGCTCCCGCAGCTTTCGCAAGAGCAGCAATGATACAACAGTTTGAATGATGTTCAGCGGGTAATGATCTCCCCTCCTTATCAGTTATATTCGTAAAATTTATATCTACTATATCTAAAACATGAAAATTCTCGCAATCCTCACACTCTCCTTCACCGTCATCTGTGCAACAGGAAAGATGGTCTATATGGCCGAGCTTTTCCGTCACGGTGCCCGATACCCGACCCACGATATCTACGACGGAAAGGAGACCAAACCGTTCCATGGACAACTCACAGGTGTTGGAATGAGGCAGCAATATCTTCTGGGCTCATTTCTCAGAAAAGACTATCTCTAGCAGCTGGGCCTGAGTCCATAGTTCAACGGCAGACAAGTTGAAGTAGTCTCAGACAGCACACCGAGGTGTATTGAGTCAGCTTATGCACATTTGGCAGGGTGGTTTCCTCTCGGTTCAGGTCCCAGCATCCCAGAAGGCCTTGATCCATCCTTCCTGGAACCTCCTTTTGAACAGAGCTCACTAATCAAGTAGGACAGTTTGAGTGAGCCAGCATAGACGCAGGGTCATCAGTCAGTACCCGTCAAGATAAATTCCTACTACTTTTCTGGCTGCAAGAAACAAACGCAAATATTTGAGAAAAGAGCATAGGTGATTTTACCTGATGTTCTTGCTTTTGAGGCTGAGCAGCAGGCTTTCATGTTAAGGATGAAGGGGGTATTCAACTTGACCCTTGAGCAGGCTAACTTGGGTTCGATGACTGAACTCTACGACACTGTGGACTGCGACCATAACTTGGGTCGAGCCATGCCTCACAACTTCACAGACAAAGAATTCTAGGAGCTCAAGTTCATTCAGAACTATCTATTTGTTCTAGTTTACGGAGGACACCCTGCAAAGGTCTTTAGCACTCCAGTTGCAAAGCATATCTTAGAAAAGATGGATCGGATAATCAGTGGACAATAAACAAGAAAACTGACTGTCTTCAGCGGTCACGACAGCACAGTGGCACCACTTCTTGTCTTTCTGAACCTGACATCTCATGAGTGTGTGAGAAAGAAGTTCAAGAATGAGACAGTCCATGGCAACTGTGCCTAACCCGTCCCCTTTGCCAGTAGCATCCAGTTTGAGCTCCACCAAAAGGACAGCTAACCAAATGAGGAGCTTGAGTTGACAGATCCTTCAGGCTACTTTGTGAAGATCAGGTACAACGGATAGTACTACGATCTCTGCGGTTCAACCTCTAAGGAATGTTCATACCCGACGTTTTCCTCAAGAGTAAAGGCTCACTTGGTTGACTACAACAAGGAGTGTGGTCTTTAGTGATGAGGTCCCATTATTTATCATATAATTGTTGCAGATGTAGCAAGTTTTAAGCCAGGGACCCAAGATCGTCATAGTGACAGCCATTGCAGTGGCAGTGATGAAGATATTCGGAAACCAGGGAATCCTCCTTACCTTCGCCGTCATCGCAGTCCTCATCGCAGCCATATACCTTTATCAAAACAAACTGCTATACATGCCGGGTAGATCTCTCCTGATCCAGACATTCCTGGGGCTGCACATGCTCCTCAAGACAACCCTGCTGGCTACCGGCACCCATCGGAGTACAAGATCGAGACTGTTGATGTTGAGATAGCAGCTGCCGACAATGTGAGGGTCAGAGGGTGGTTGTTGAGAAGCGACAAGAGCAAAAGGATCCTCGTTTACTTTCATTAAAATGCAGGCAGTACTAATGCTGGAATGTAGATTTGGGAATGAGAATTCCCTTCCTCAGAAAAATTTACACTGAGACAAATTCAGATGTCCTACTGGTGGCTTATCGAGGGTTCTCTAACAGCGATGGAAGTCCCTCAGAGGAAGGACTGCAGCTAGATGGGCAAGCCATTCTTTCATATGCCATCGACTATAGAAACAAGTAATTGGAAAAAGGACGTAAGAAGGACTTGTATGTGCTGGGAAGAAGTCTGGGAGGAGCAGTCAGCATCTATCTGGCTACACAGGAGCACCTCAAAAATGAAATAAAAGGACTCATTCTCGAAAATACCTTCACCTCCATCCAAGACATGGTCAAGCGTCTAATGCCTCCTCTTTCACATCTTTAGTTTTTGCACCGGAACTTCTGGCCTTCTAAGAAAAGGATTCCCCAGCTGTAACTTCCCATTTTGTTCGTGAAGTCGATGCAGGATGAGATAGTACCTCCTGCTCAGATGTCGGAGCTAATCGAGTTGGCAACAGGCAGTCGGCTGAAGATGGAGCACTAGATCGTGACAGGAACCCACAATGTAGCATGGTAGGTCGACCCACCAGCTTACTTTGCCAAATTCAACGAATTCTTTAAACAGTCGGATTGATGTTCCTATACTAGGTTGTTTCTATTCAGTAGTATATTTTCGATTTAACTTATGAAAGCCTAGCACATCAACAACCTTTTCACGATCATCCAAATTGCTCTCATCTTCTGGTTTTTTTACTGGCAAGGGCTAACTCTCTACCTCATTCTTGTTACTCTCGCCTACTGGTTTCAAGATAGAATCATCTACATCAGACGTAACGCATCTACTATGCAGAAGTACCAGGGTGGTTTATAACTCCTCAAGATAATCCAGAGCGGGTTCAGAGGCCCGAAGATATAGGTCTACAGTATTAGAAAATGGAGATCAGAACAGAGGACGGAGTGCTGCTGAGAGGGTGGCTGGTGAGTCGACCCAATAACAAGCGGATCATCGTTTACTTTCATGGAAATATGGCACGTACAGAATGAGCTATGTAGTCCTCTGGTGGAGGGTCCCTCTTCTAAAATTTTTGCATGAGTAGACAGACTCAGATATATTGATGGTTGCCTATCGAGGATTTTCTGATAGTGAGGGATGGGCTTCATAGGAAGGCCTCAAGCTAGACGCCCATGCTATAATGGACTAAGCTATAAAATACAGGGTCAGAGAGATGGAGGAAGGCAGGCAAAAAGATATTTTTGTGTATGGCCGTAGTCTAGGAGGAGCAGTCAGTATTTACCTAGCCAGTAGTACTAATTATAAGACAGTCATCAAGGGAATCGTTCTTGAGAACACCTTCACATCCCTCCATGAACTGTTCATCAACAAAATAAAGTTGCTTCCTTTCCTAGGCCTAGTCGGAATAAAGCAGTGGAATAGCAAGGCACTGATTGGCCAAATTGAACATCCAATCATGTTTACCCGTTCTCTGAAGGACAACATGATCCATCCTGTTCACATGAAAACACTTCTAGAGAGTGCTAACAAGTCGAAGGTGAAAGTAGATTATGAGGTGGAAACAGGAAAGCATCAGCCTATCTGGTACCTGAATCCTGGCAAGTACGCAAGTGCCCTCAATTCTTTCTTTCAGCAAGCATAAACCTTAGCTACTCCTGCCTGATTTACCTAACTAATGATATCTAATTTGTATATTATTTGCTTGAGACAGTTAGGAAAGGAGATACTATATTTGTCATAGTACTAACTTTTTACACTTCCTACTTTTACTTTTATCAAGACAACAAAGATATCAAAATGAAAGAACTAGTCAACCATCTTATCAGCCTGACCACCACTATCCTTGCCTACTGCCTTTTCCATACTGAAGGGTTGGCCATCTGGTTGCTCTTCTTCACTCTTCTCTTCATCTTTCAGAATAAACTCATCTACATCCCTCGTAAAAATATCCTCAATTAGATGTTCCTCTCTGGTTGAAGAAGCCCAAAGATAACCCTTCTCTTATCAGACAGCCACAATAGGTCCAGCTCAGTGCTTAGGAAGTTGAGGTGCTGACTCAAGATGGAGTGACACTCAGAGGATGGCTGGTTAGCAGTCCCAAAAGTTAGAATATTTTGGTGTACTTTCACAGCAACATGGCCCGTACCTATAAAGATAGTCAGCCCTATGGTGGAGAATCCCAATGCACAAGCACTTGCACTAAACTACTAACTCTGATATTCTGACAGTTGCCTACAGAGGATACAGCAATAGCGAGGGAGCGGCTTCCTAGGAGGGCCTAAAGTTAGACGCCAAGGCAATCATGGACTATGCTGTCAGCTATCGGGAGAGGGAAAGATCGTCGAGCAGGCTGAAAAGGATATTTGTCTATGGCCGTAGTTTAGGAGGAGCAGTCAGTATATATTTGGCATCAACCCACTACAAGACGATAATTTGCGGAATGATTCTCGAAAATACATTTGCCTCTCTCAAAGAAGTACTCTTAGACATCTTGCCCTGGTTTCCCTTTATAGCCTTCTTCGGAGGCAAGCAATGGAATTCGAGGGAGCTGATCTCAACTATAGAAATGCCAATGCTGTTTGTGCGGTCAATGGAGGACAGACTGGTGGCTCCTTGGCAGATGTTGGAGCTGATGAAGTCAGCTGCGAGGTGCCAGCTGAAGGTAGACTACTAGTGTAAATAGGGAAAACACCACCCTGTGTGGTACGTCAACCCACATAGATTTTCTTCGGCCATAAACAGCTTCATATTTCAAGCCAGCACACATGAAATTCTTCAGTGAAGCTGCCCTATAATAGTTAGTTGATGAGGAAATCAGATAAGTTTGATAGAGATGAGTGTGATAAGAGATGGATCTAGCATATTAAGTGAACAATCATTTGGTGTGGTCCTTGGAAATGACTTTCTAGGCTACCACATACTCCCTTCCCTCCACCAAAGCTCCAAAGGCAGAGATGACATAGGTTGGAATCGATACCATCGAAAACAAAACAAATACAAGGGCAGGGTACTCCCATATGTGGAAAATACTCTCGTTCTGCAGTCCGTAAAGGAGAGGGGTGGCTCTGCGCTTGATAAGGTAGTAGAAGAAGTATGCTCCAATTGTGGCGATAGAGTTCCAGGTGTAGAGAGGGTTGAAGTATTGTTGGGAGATCAAGAAGGGACTGTGGTTTTCGAACTTGAAGAGCCAGTTATACTAGTAGGTCATGGCCAGCAGGCACCATGGAATGAAGGCCGGCATTGTGTAGTTCTCCATCACTTGGGCTCCAGCAATGAAAGTTTTCCAGCTCCATGGCTGCTTTATCAGCATGTTTATGTTGTAGGGAACGTCAGATACTCCTCTCGCGTGTCTCTCAGCCTGCCAGAAACGGGCCTTCATGTCTGCTAAATACCCTTTTCCTGTCTGAATGTTAACCTGATTCATGGGTGCCAGGACGGGGACTGCTATGACCCAGCCATGAGTCTTCCAGAAGGCCTTTTCGGTCATGTGGAAGTCCTACCCTATGGCATCGGGACAAGTGTCCCAGAAGCCGATTCTTTTAGCGAGAGAGAAGTGGAGAGAGTAGTTAGAGAGTGGGAAGGTGACGTCGAAGATGGAGAAGGTATTATTAGAATGCATGCTGCCGTGGATCTGGTCGTAGACACGAGTGAGGATGGGGACGTCAAGATGATTGCGCGTAAATATTTGATTTGACTGGTAAATGTATCGCTCCCTTTACGTTAGGTGCTTAGGCTGTGACAGGTGATCGTCAATCTATCTGATATATATCTCTGGGACCCAGCTATCGGCGTCGATGATGGTAAGCAGTACTTTTTAGGGGGCGATACCAGCCTTGTTGAAAAACTACTATTCAAGGTGCTATACGCACCAGGAGACGTTGCTGGCTTTTCCTCGCTGTTCGTACTACCTGAGCAAGTGCCTGGTGTAGCCGACAAGCAGGAACTTACCTCTAAACTGGTTTACTAGCCTTTGAGCCTTGAGATCGGAGTTTTCTTAATGCCCCTCCATCCCCAAGAAAACCATGTACCGCTGTTTGGCTCCTTCATGCTCTGCAATTTTGTCCATGGTTTAGGCTAACATTTATTCGTCTTCCTTGTAGTTGGGGATAATGAAAGCGTGGAGGATGTCGGGGTGGAAGTTGGTGGTGAGGATGCCCTCATGTTGTTGTTTTTGAAGAGCTTCTGCTCTGTTGAGGACAGCTGTGGCTTTGGTGAAGTTGATGATGGAGATGATGAAGAGGATGAGGGACTTGATAGAGATGTAGATGAGGATGCCGATGCATATTTTTTGATAGAGGACTTGGAAGGTGAAGGGTCCAACGAACATGGCCAGCCAATTGAGGATGTACATGGCGGGGATGATGATTTTATACTTGTAGTTGTACTTGAAGTCCTACAGGTCCATCAGTTGAAATTCAATAAAATCTATTGATTGTTATTCAGATATACGATTAATCCTACACATATCACCGTTACAGCCTCCTTTATCCTACCCACCCCTCCCTCCCATAATTAATAAGCACACCCACTCCTCCCGCCCAACAATATAATTATTATTCCAATGACTCATAGCCAGTCCTACGCACCCTTCGGAGCACTCTCACTCCGATCCAAGAGCACCTCCAAAAAGAAATAAGAACTTGGACCAGGCTCCTACGACATCAGTCTGCCCTTCGTCTAGCCCATTGTGCAGACCATTCGCAAAAAAAATAACAATGTCATTGTAAAACTAGGACACATCGGAACGGCCTCCTTCCAGAACGACTAAGACCGTTTCAAGTCAGTCCTACTGCCCTCCATCGGCCCAGGACAATGTAATAGTGCCTATAATTAGACTATACTCAACCCTCCCATTCAAGGAAAAAAGAAGCCATGAGACATCAGACCCTAGCTCACTAAAAAGTAAGACAGTTCATCAAGACCTCACCGCAAAGACCTCCTGCTATCTCGGTGGTCAAGGAGCTCTAAATAGGCTAATACATTGATATGCCTGAGGCTGAGAATAGGAGGGAGGAGAAGGTATCTCCAGGGAAGTTGAAAGGGTCAATCTGGTCCAAGATGACAGAAAAGCGGGGGGTCGAGCTGAAAGCAAGGAGCATAAGCAACATAGGTCCCGGTGAGTATGACCCTCGTAACAAGCTAGGAAACGCCTATCCCTCTTCAGCCTTTAAGTCTGAGAGCATCAGATCCTTTTTCGACCAGATATACTTCTAGACCAACCAGGACCGGCTTGCCAAGGAGCGTTGGTAGAAAAAGTACAAGAGCAAAAGAGTAGGCCCTGGTAACTATAACCTGGCTGAGGACAGGAAGGAGTTCTACAAGTATCAGTTCTTTGGTTCGACCGAAGAGAGAAAGCTCCTCTGATAGCATTGATATGGTCCTCCATTGCTTTCCTGAGATTTTGATATTATTTCCTTGTGGTTTGTGAACACCTGTGGTATACTGTTTGCCTATTGATATAATTGATAAAAATCAGGATAAATGATGAAAAAGTGGCTGCTAGTGCTGGTGGTGTTGATGGAGGGAGTCTTAGGAGCCTTTCCAAAGGTGCTATGGACATATGTACCTTAGCTCGAAGAAATGACTGCATTGTAGACCCTGTGCGTGGATAATATAAGGAGGCATGCCGCACTTACAAATATGACCTTCAGGTTCATCACCAACCACAACTACACTTTTCTCTTCAAAGACTGGCACGAGGTAGCAACCATAGCCAAAGTGTCCCACCTGGATCATAGAGCCACCCTGGCTGCCATTATTCAACTCAAAGTGCTGCATGAGTACGGAGGGATATGGATAGAGCCTACAGCCATGCTCACTGAATCTTTAGAGTGGCTAGACAGCATTGAATAAAGTAAATTGCTAACAACAGGGAAAAGGACCCGGAAGTGGTGATGTTTTACGAGGGGAGCTGGTTCGACAGGACGGAGGAGGTGAGTGAAAGGAGTAAGGAGAAGGTTGTAGTTGTTCCTAACTACCACAGTTGGTTTATGATGGTAGTACAGGGAAGTGCCTTCATCAAGGACCTCAATAATATCCTCACATAAACCCTCATGGTATCATACTAAAATTCAAAGGCCAGGATGAGGGTCAAGGGAGTGGATATGGATGACTCCTATCTTGAAGATCCCTCTAAATTCATACCCTGGTTGATCAGCACTACTGTCAGCCTCAAGCAAATGTAGCTAGATAAAGGAAAAACTTCTACTAGACGGTTGGCAGTCAGCCACTACCACATATCAGCTGTGGAAAGCAGCCAAACGGCATTCCTTGTCGACAGGCATGCCAAGGACCATGTCGACCTCACCACCAAGTACCTGGCTGAACTCAATTCCAGATAATTGCCAATCCAATTAAAATACATAGTCAAGTTTCGCCCGTAAGTTGGGAAATAACTACTTTAGGCTGTGGAGAGGGATTATGTAGATTTGGATAGCTTTCACTCTGCAGCATAGATGCTTTGCGATGGTGCGGGAGTACCTCTTAGGTATGTGCTCAATAGCTCCATCCTCGAGAGGTTTTTGCTGAGAGGCAGTGAAGTACACAGTATTCCGGTCTATGAGGAGGAGTACATTCGGCATCACTGTAGAGGGTCATTCATTGAGGCCTATCTGTTGTTCGGAAAAGTTTTTCTGATTGCTATCGCCATCGTGGGACACGTGTATTTATCTAGAAAGGCCATATTGTTTTTCAAGCCAGAGTGGGGCAGAAGGAAGAGGAGAGTAGAGTTTGAGGAGGCAAGCGGGGAAAGCGATTGATATTGTGTATACTGTATTAATACATCTTGTCAGGATGAGGACCTTTGTTGACAGAAGTTGATGAACTGACTGGGTAATGATTAAATCGCAATAGAGACCATCAGGGCATTCCCTACATCCATGCCCTGAGGACCTCTGATTATTTGTGGACATCCTAAGCTTATTATTTTAGTGTCAATTGAGCTTATTATAGAGCTTATTAAATAAGTGTCAATATATTATTCGTTGGAATGGGGCAGAGTCAGAACAGCACTTTGCAGAAGCTAACAGGGGAGTACAAGATCGTCCGCAGAGAGAACGAGCAAATGAGGATATTTTTGATCCACAACAACACTCAGCTGGAATGCCTCTTCAGATAATATGTCTTCAACGAACTAAGATAATTTTCCCTCACTGTCGAAAAAATGCGGACGAGGAAATAAATTCGCAGTCCCTATTTGACCATTCTGCAGCGTTAGTGTGACCTAATTTAGAATACGAGGACAAAGTAGAAGATACAATGTGCTCTAGTTTCTATAAGGCCTACTCGCTATGGGACTATCCTCACGCCACACTTCAGCAAGACCTCAATGAGAGAATCAGGAACAGCGACCCATATAGATACGATCAGCTGGTTAGTATATATAAATCGGCTGTGGAGGGGTTGAAAGTACTGCAGGAGGCAGATATCAAGCACTAGATACTTAGTACTAACAGCATACTACACGACAAGAATATGCTTTGGAGGGTGGCAGATCCTTTGGCTGAGTGGGATTTGAGCAACTACGAGCTTGTGTACTCTGATCCCAGCTCACATCCAAATGCCTATTTGTCACCTTAACAATGCCGGTCAATAGAGCAGGAGAAGCCGATTCAGAACAAAAATGCCTACAAGAACGATGTATTCACCTTAGGAATTATTATTCTTCAATGCGGGCTGCTGCAAAATCAGAGATAGCTCTACTCCTACAACTATTCCTGCATTAATTGGGAGCTCCTCTAGGATAGGGTCAATCATTTTGCAAAAAAGTATCCTGAAGGAGACCTCACTTTTATTCTAAGAACCATGCTGGCCAAGGACATTCTTCAGAGACCCGATTGGATCTAGCTCAAAGATGCCCTTGCTAATACAGGATTCAAATACTCCAAGAGCTCAACTTTCAAGTCGTATGCTTCCAGGCAGTCTAAAGATGAAAATAGGGTCCTGATTGGAGGACTCTCTACCATCAAGAGAGACTAAAAAGAGGAGCAAATAGACAATTATTCAAGAAATATACAACAGTCCCAGCCTCAGTACCTCCCAGCACAGGAAGTAGTTCAGGAAGTGAGAACAGGCCCTCCTCAGGTAATGAATAGAAGCACCCCTAACAATTTTGCATCCTCGCCTGTCAAAAGAGTTGCCGTCAACTATAATAAAGCAGTATCTCCTCGGGGTTTTGTTCCTCCACAAGAGGAGTCCCTGATGATCAACAGGTCCCTCAACCAGATGAACACTCAATCTTTAGGCTCTCCAAAAAATCAGATTAATTTCCAAATTAAACCTAGAGCCTATGACCCGCATCCGCCTTCGAATGCCTTCCCAATGGCTCAGCAATCAATACCTAATCGAATCTCATCACCCACTCCTAGAGTGTCCCTTAATTCTCAAGGAATATAATGGAGGAATACCCTTAATTGGAATTCAACTTTTGGAGCTGCTTCTAATACCCAACAGTCGACCAGTCAACCATATCCCAAAGCAGCCCAATAAGTTCATACTCCACTTCCACAGTCCCGAATTCCAGAAATCAGGCATGACGTGAGACCTGAGGTGAGGGTGGAGCCTTCAATGGTATAAAAGAAGGTGAAAGGGACCTAATAGGCTCAGCTAGTAGAGGAGTATTTCAAGCTCGGAAGCAAATATGAAGGATACAAGTTAAATGGTAAGAGACATGGAAAGGGCACATTTCACTACCAGGACGGGGGCCGTTATGAGGGCGAATGGAGGGAGGACCAGATGAATGGGAAGGGTACACTTTACTATCAGTCAAACGTAAAGGCATATGAGGGAGAGTGGTTGAATGATGAGTTTCATGGACAGGGCTCCCTCTTCAACGAAAACCCTCAGCCTCTTGATTCTGCCTTTAATTACCACAATTTTGATGAGGTCGACGACTACTGGGTCTCTTATGAAGGTATTTGTGTTTATATGAAGGCTCTTTCAAGAATGATGCCAAGGAAGGATAGGGAGTATTGATGCTGTCGAACGGCTAGCAATTCAGAGGACATTTCAAGGAAGACATGGTGGAGGGGTAGGGGCAGTTCATTACAATCAGCAAAGAAGTGGTTCATGGCTTTTGGAAGGAAAACAAGCTGATCAGGACGAGAGAAGTCTGAGCCAATGAGATATGATGATGATAGTATGTAAGGGATCAAACTCGTAAAAATCGTACATCAGATTTAACTCAACGATTGTCTTCCTAGAATTTTACATTGGATTGGCTTTTCTGTTGATTGTAACTGAGAGCCAACTCTTTCCTATGGAAATCTATTTCTTCTTTTGACAGCTATTGTAAAGCTGCTTAAGTGCTTTCAATACTATCGGCTTCATCTTCGGAGGCGGGAATCATTCCATAGAATTAGAGGAACTGCTAATTGCTGAAAGAACCGTAGCTGACACAAACCTCCTTTCCCTTTTCAATGTCCTCAGTAACGACTACCTTGTAGCATCCATTTTAACAGTATACTCTGCATTTTTAATGCCTGCTATGGTTGAATAGCTCCAGCTCAGACACTAAAGCTCCCACTATTGACCCATTATCATGCTCATTCTGGTAGTAGGCATTTCTCGACTCAACCACAGCAACATACTTTACGACTTCCTCTAGAGATATTGTAAGCATCACCTCCAAAGCCCTCTCTCTTTACTTACTCAGAGGGTCCTACCTCTTGCCGGTAAAATGCCTGGATCCTCTCTTGATTGTTTTGAGGCCTTTGCTTTCGAAGATAGGTGACCTCGATCGGATGCTTTCCAGCTCTTTCTTCATCACAGATCTCAACTCCTCAAAGGCCGACCTGATTTTGTTCTTTTTGACTTTGATGGTATCGATCAGAGCCGGGCTATCCAAGTTTTAGAGCTGCTGATCGTTCCAGCAAATGAGATTATGGTAGCACCGGGGGAGATTGGCCTGGTATTTTTGGACTTGGAAGTAGAGTTCTTCTTTGAAAGGGTTTTTCTCTGCATATACAAGGAACAATGCGAATTAGACGACTTTGAGGGTGGTTGAATTGCTGATAAGGAGGAAGAAGGGATGTTCGCTGAATAGAGAGAAGGAGATGAAGTTCTTCTCTTCAAGCGAGAAAATGGTTGTTCCTTTGGAGATGAAGGTCTTGGCATAGAGACCTCTCCCCTTTGTTTTACTGCTTCGTATTTCTAGGAGCTTCTAGTCCATACTTTTAATTCTTATATACCGAATATCAAACTGAAACACCTGGAGTCTAGCTCTCAAAAAGAGTACCAGCAGCATTTAGGGATCCTTAAAAAAGAGTGGTCTTGATATCGAACAATAAAAGGTACAAATAAAGGCCCTTTCCCTTACTCAATTTTTTAATGTATATATTGCCTGTTTTTTGTCTAGGGGAGGACATGTTGAGAACTTAGTGTGTCTGAGGTTGACTGGTTCACAGCTCATTTGCAGTTGGAATATTTGATTGTGTTTCAATATATTTGGATGAATGGTGGTCATTTGGGTTGACCATTGATATTCATTGATTGTCTAATGAATTGAATAGTGTATAATGGCATTATAGCACAGCAAATGTTATCAGGAACTGTCTATTCTTACATCTTGCACAACTCTGCCAACGAACTCCTCGGATTCCATAACCATCTCCTCCAACAAAATGCCTTTCTTAAAAGGGTATACATATCAAATGATACATCCTCATCCATTGGTGGTACCATTCTATAGGCTCTCCAAAAGAGCTCTCTTATTCTCAAGTCCCTTCTCCACCTCAGGTTGTGCTGGCAAAAGGTGAGGCTCTTTCTCAGCACAACCATGTTCCTCTATGGAGAGATACCCATCAAAAAAAGACTTATTCTCAATGTGTCTCGGGCCAGTTTCTTGTTGCTGATGACTTTCAGGGACCGTTATTGGCTCGAGTGGTAGTGCAGGAGCAATTTGGGGCCTACTTGGGGAGGATATACACGGGAAGGTCAAAATGCCTTAAGGTTCAACAAATATCAGTACATTTTTACGGAAAAAGAAAAGACATTGGAGGGAGATATTCTATTGAAGGGGGGCTGCATTGAAGTTCCTCCTTTTGATTATCTCATTGAGGACAGCAACAAGAGTCAAGGATGCATTTTGGTGGACGTGGATTACCTAAGGGACCATTATTTAAGCAGGCAATAAGTGACGATGAAAAGTAAAATAGGAAGAAAGCGGACCACTACGGATGGAACTCTTGACGACGGGCATTTGTGTCAATAAGAAAAACCTTAAAAGGATGAAAGTTAAGAAAGGTAATATCACTACTAGTAATAACAATCAGAAGGAGAATAAAAAGAGGAAGAGCCCCCAAATGAAGACAGAAAGGAGGAGTAAAAATTGTCAGTCACAGAAATCATTTAAGAAGAAGATTCTTAAGAGGAATAGAACAAATTTTCAGCTGAACAACAACATCCATATCAGGGCAATGTGCAGTAGGCTGTCCAAGGTGGGCAGTTTTAAGATATATAAGGCCCTGCCTGTTACGATGGGCAATACTAAGATCTTATAGAAGATTATATGGAGTAGTTAAGAAATTATTGCCTCTATTAACATGCCAACAACCTGGAGCATTGAGTCCATCCTGCCACTATAATTGTTCATGTATATCATTGCTATTTATTCTAACTACTAAAATTGTTATTATTGATCCAATCGATGGGTCTAATGCATACAACAACATAATGACATATATGGATTGATCATGAAGATGACAGCTTTGCTCGACAGACCCCAACCAGGGACACTTGCTACGGCATGTGGATACTGATTAGTTGAAGGATAGCCTTCACAACCTCATCAGAACAGTCTGTACCCAGCAAGCCTGTCACCATCTCAATAGTTACCTCCCTTAAAGTGTAATACTCACTGTTATATGCTTGAAGAGTGCTCCTCAGCTCTTCAAAGTTGGCCTTCAGTTATTCAACAGCTTTCAAAGGCATCTTAAGATTTATTTGTGCCTTAGCCAGGCCCACCCGAATGCGAGACACATTTGGAGAGCTCGGGTCGATGGCTTTTTGTAATTTCAGAGCTTCAGTCAAGTATACTATGGACTGCTCGATAGATCCTTTATGTTTCATGATATTGGCAATGTTGATGTAAACAGCGACCCTCAGGAACGCCATCCTAGGATCTATGATATTTCTGATGCCCTATAGAAGCTTTTTGAAAGTCATGGCTGCTTCCTGGATCTGTCCCAGCTCAATGTATACTTCTCCAAATGAGTTCATCAGGAGGAGATCCTCAAAAGTGTGTACTAATTTGCACTTTTTTCTAATTTGCTGAGCCTAGCTATAACAGCTGATGGCCATTTAGCATTTTCCACTCTACTGGTAGTTGAGGCCGAGAAGATGATAGAGTTTAGCCTGCTTTTCAAAGTCCGGAGGGTCCTGCAAGTTGAGGTACCCGAGTGCAGTCTAGCAGCAATCTTTGGCCTTGAAGTGCAGCCCTGTATCTTGATAGCGAAGGGCCAAGCAGTGATATTTGTGAGCTAAAAGGTTGAACTATATATTTTACTCCTTCGCCTCGAGCCTATTGATTTCACCAAGCAAGTCACTGATGCTCTTGACTCCATCTTCTTCCTCTTGCATCCTCATCTGGCCTGGGTAACTCGGATTGCTCCCTCCATCGGAAGATTAGCCATACTATGATTTTACTCCCATGCCTGATACATCAGGAATCCTTGCTTATACTTTTCTATTCTGTCCAGAAATATTTTGCTCATAATTAGGATTACGAGCCATTTTTGGAAAATCAGAAGGGGGTCTATCTTCAGAATGTCTGTGCTTTCGAGGGTTGGTTGGTATGTCTGGAGGCATCTGCTGTTAGAGGGAGTTATTCATTTTTTTTGTCATTTAATTTCCAAAAGGAGAGTAAACAGGAGCAGCTGGAGCTTGTGGAAGGCGCACCGTATCCTGGCTCATCCTATTGTTGATATCCTTGTTCTTGTTGTCGTCTACATCCTCAAAGTTTCCTTTCTCATCCTGAATTTCCTCAAGAGGAGTCTTGAATTATATGTTATAACCACTCAGCGTGAATTTTTTATTGGCAGCCTTGAGTCGTTGGTAAAAATTGAAGTTCTAATGAAATATACCATTTTTTTGTTCTGCTGGGAGTGATGATAAAGTCACCTGGATCTCAAGGCCTGCTTCTGAGTACAGGGTAAGGCTTTCTGTCCTGCTTTTCCAACAGACCCTCACATGTTCATTGTCTCTGGTTAGCAAGGTTATTTTGGCGTTTTGGAATCTTCCCCCAGTTGGGATACCCTCTAGCTTGGCATCTTCGGTGGGGTTGTCCTCATCTTATATAATCATAAATCTATCTGGTTTAAGGTTGGCCCTCACAGTAATTCCCTTTTAGGGTTCTATTCCTTCCTTTCTATATAGTTTATACGACTAAAACCTCTTCTTCTCTTCTCCTTGAAAATAATTGACTATCTTTTCTAGCCTTTAGCAGACCTGATCGATGGTGGGTCTTTTCTAGGCCTTGTACTGCAGCATATCAAATACTAGTTTTCTCAGGTCTTGCATCTATAGCCGTTCCTTCCTGTCATTCACGATCTTCTAAATGTTATTTTTGATGTGATGGTACATTGACTTATCGCAAGGAGGCTCTGTCCACTTGATCATCTCCTTCAGACGAAGCTTAAAGTAAGTCTCAAATAAAATCAAGCCTAGTGACCACACATCCGCAGGAGAGTTGTATTAGTCTTTCGTGTACATTTCAGGTGACATATACAGAGGAGGACCTGAAGCAGAGGTCAGTCGTGTGTATTCACCCTTTATCTGCCTGGCATGTCCAAAGTCACCCAATAGAGCCACCCTTTCTTTCTCCTTCACATAAATGTTCTCTGGTTTGATGTTTCTGTGAAGTATTTTATCCTTCTGGCCTTTTACACCCCAACCTCCTTTCTCCTTATCACCTGTGCTGTCCAACTGCTGATAATGCTGATTTGGATGATCATTTTGGTGCAGGTGTCTGATGGCCTTGGCAACTTGCAGAAGATAGAGGTATCTGGTTGAGAAGAGGTAGGGTTCATCGATGATGTTGCTGAAATCTCTGTTGGGGTAATACTAGGTGACGGTCACGAGGTAGAGTTGTCCTTCTACTCTGTACTAAAAGTTGAAGAGGGGGCTCGCCACATACTGGTGCTTTATTTGTTGTTGGATCTATATCTACTGCTTTATGTCATCCTGGTCTCTGGCATAGATGTCTGTGAATTTAAGGACGACCTTCTTGGGAAGACCTTACTTCTGTTAAGTGGACAGCCAGGTCTGTTTATAGCCCTGAGCCTTTAGTATTTTTTACAGTCGGAACTAGAGCTGCTCACATTTGATAATGTTGCCCTCCTTCATATCAATAAATACTTTTTATTCACAAAAATAGCAGTTTACCATCATCGTCAGCATTTAGATTTGCCTCTCGGACGAGTAAGCATGCTCTTCAGATTGCTCAGCTCCAAACCGGGTGCCAATTACTCCACTGCCTCCACAATTCCCTTCAGCTCATCCTCAGATAGCTTTCGATCAGACATTTTCTGGGTGCTTTCTGATAAGGATTGAAGGGCCTTATTGAAGAAGGGGTCATCTTATCCGTGATATAGCTTGAGACATTTGAAAAGACGACTGTACCAGCTGAGAGTGGCCTTAAAGTTGTCCATCTCAAACTGATTTTAGGCCGACTTCAACACAAGCTCTAAGTACATACCTACATTTTCGCATTCCTAGGTTGCCTCAAGCCCCATCTCGTAAAACCTATCTGCCTAAGCATACTCCTCCTGTAAGTGGTTAGCCTTTCCAAGTTATAGGCAAATACTTGCAAACAAATGGGGTTCCTGAACCTCGTGCTCTTTGTAGAGGCGAAAGGCTTTGCTGAAGTAATCCTTTGAGAGGGCTTACTTCTTCGTAGAGGAGTAAGCCTAGCCAAGCCAATAGTAAACCTCAATGAGTCGAATGCTATGGGGCCTTTTCTAGCTGGTTTAGAGGCGGAGAGCTTTGAAGAGGTAGCTCAGAGCTTATGACGCCTTTTAGAGCTGGAGAGCACAGCAACCTGCAAGAACATGAGGTTTGAAGCTGTCCCTATTAGAGTAGGCAGGGTCTTTCAGCAACTAAAGGAGTTTTTAGAAGTAGGCAAAGCTGAGATCATAATCTCCTACCTCGAGCTTATTGGTTGCAATATCAATGTACTAGCTGTAGAGATCCTCATTACCCTCTGTTTATACCCTTGACGATATCTACAATGCCTCCTGCTCAGTCTGTTTTGTGTTGGGCTTAGTTTCTTAATTGTTGGCAGTTCTGTACTCTTTATCAAGGAGGAAGGCCGGTGGAAGGTGGGAAATCGTTATGTTCAGTGGATTTTTCTAGTACTTTGAGGGCTTTGCCAGGGTATAGGTTTTATCTTAATCGATGCTCTCCTCTTCTTCAGCCACGTACTCCCCTCTGCTGGACTACTCGTCCATAGTGGTGGAGATCTTGTTGAGTTGAGGCTTTATGGCCAGTTTTATTCTGCTTTGATAGGAGGGTGCACTGCGGTTAAGGGAGGGAAGCTATCTCCGGCTGCTACTAAGCATCCTCATGTCTCCCCGGTTGATGAGGCCTTCCAAGGCGGGGTTGGTTCTGAAAAATTTACTTTACTGGCGTTGCAGTTAAGCCTCTACTCTTCTATCTATTTTTTTGCTGGTTATTTTTTTGTGTGCGGAGGCCATTTATAGCTGTTCTCCTTGGACTGTGAGGCTGCTTTGTCGGTCGAGGGAGTCGTTATCGTCATAGGTGAAGCAGGGACAGCAGGCTGACAGTTGCCTCATAATAAATAAATGATAGTTAGACATAGTTAAGGCCTCCAAAGGTTTTGATTCAATGAGTTATCCATAGCTAGGTACTGTCACTCACAATGATCCCTGCTAGGCTATTATGACTGCTCGTAATAAGTATTATGGAAAAATATTCTCATCTCAGCCTCAAGTATTCCAGCTACCCCGCAAAGGTCTACTCCGCCCTTCACCGGGAATAAAAAGTCAAGTACATCATCAAACTTGTCAAGCATCACTCCCAAAAAGATGGACTATTGGAATAGGTCAGCATTCACTACTCCCTAAAGCATCCTAACATCGTAAGGTTGAAAGAGTACTTTGACTGGGTCGAGGAGGAGATTCCTTATACAGCCTTAGTGCTTGAGTACTGTGCCGGGGGAACCATTGAAAATCTGCTCATTGAGGATGATGACCTCAACTAGTTCCAGCTCTACAGTCGAATGCTGCAGATAGCCTAAGGAGTTCAGTACCTACATCAGCAATCGATCATTCACCGTGATATCAAGCCTTAAAACATCCTGATATCCAGAGGCAGGCCAAAAATATCTGATTTCGGATCTGCAATCAAACTCCAAGACACTCTTCTGAAGTAAGTTGGCACTCGGTTTTATGAATCACCAGAAATGGAGGATCCCTCAAGTACATACGGTCTCCCAACTGATGTATGGTCCCTGGGAATAGTATTCTTGGAGATCCTGCTGGGAGAGCGTATATATCGGTTGCTGGAAGGAATGAGACCACCTTGCAAGCGAAAGTCCTTTCCCAAGCAGGACTTACTCGACAGAATAAGCAGTAAGGAGGCAAGCAGGCTGGTGAAGCACATGCTGGCGAGAGATCCATCCAAAAGATACTCCATTGACAAGGTGGTCTAGAAGATGAAATTGATTGTTAAGCTGAGCAAGAAGGGAAATGTTTTTTAGCTGAAGTAGCTGGAAATATCGATGAACCAGGAGGACGTAATTGACGGGATGTTGCTGCCCCATAAGGAATAAAATTGGATTTACCGGGTGGACCCATCAAGGGAGGATAAGATAAAAACATATAAGATCCAGGCCGGTAGAGAGGAGGACCAGAAGTATACCGAGGTAGTGATGAAGTACAAGGACGCTCGCGAGCAGCTATGGATAAACTGCGAGGGGTGGTCGGTTTATTTCACCTACGAGACTCTACCTTACTATTTTAGATATTTCTTCCTGGACATGTATGACCTCGTTCTTGCCATGAGGAGCAACCATAATTTCATGAACTTTGAGGAAAGCACAAGAATCATCTTCACTCTGGAGTGGAGGGTCGAGGATGAGATGTGCATCTTCGAACAGATGAAATATAATTCCCAGTAAAGAATGAGAAGAGTCGACTACAAAAAGCATATCAACACCCTCAGTCAGGAGCAATATCAGAGGTATATACACAGCATGGGGGGAGGAACCAGGGTCATCAGATAAACACCTTCCAAAATCATATAAAGGTAAATCGCGTAGTAAGAAGAGAGAGCTTCAAGGTAGTAAAAATAACTAAGAGCCCTTTCCTCCTAAAATGACAATAATTTCAGCTCAGTGTCGAACAAAACAAAAGCACCATTCAACTTTTTTGGACTATCAAACCCATTCATGCCACGACTACCTGCTGATCCAAATGTGCAGAACCGTGGCCCTTACTACAATACTGGCATTTCTGATAAATCAATGAATAATTATGGTCTTTTCAATGCTTAATTGTAAGCATTTAGGAAACAGCCAAAGGGAAATGAAAAAAAGGGGACCTTCAAGTCTACAGCTGCTTCTCCACCTGTCTATAACTCAAATCCTGAGTCTATCTCCCCAAAGAAATAAAAACTATTGGAAGGGACTTCATATGCTGTTGCTCAAAAGCCTCAATAAGTCAAGGAAAGATCAAAAAAGAGAAGGTAGGAAAGGAATGAGATCCAACAAAGTAGCACATCTGACGTTGGGCCAGTTGCAGATAAAAACAACAAAAAAGAAGCTATAATATAGACTCCTGGGGACAAATAAGAGTAAAGGAAAGATAGAAGGGAGAGAAAAGAGAAGAAGGGAGAATCAACTAAAAGGGCAGATAAAAAGAAAGACTAAAAGGAAAGCTAGAGCATATAAAAGGTAAACAGGCAAAGGCCTGAAAAAAATGAACTACCTGAACCCAAAAGATAATCGGAACATCATGAGTCCTAACGAGACAAAAGCATTAATGAGTCAGCAACTGTTTCCCCCCGAGTCCTAAAACAGGAATCACAAGAATACTCAAAGCAGAACAAATAGCAGGAAGCCCCAATCATCAATACACCAAAGGAACAGATCAATCCAGATGAATCGGACCCAGAAGACGACTTTGATGAGCCATAAGTGCCTCCCCCTCCACCTGATTATCCCTCAGCTCAGAAAAATAAATAGTCTGAGGTGAATAATGCCAGAGAAGGAAGTGGCAATTACTCCGGAAATAAAATGCGTGAAGAACCCAATGACTTGTTAGGCATGGCTGGAATGGGAGGGTTCGGAGGAGCTATGCAAGGTCTGTCAGGAATGGGTGCTATGGGGGATATGATGGGAGGAATGGGAGGAGTTCCTGGATCTGGAGGTCTGAGTGGTTTAGCAGGAATGATGGGCAATCTCGGTATGAATGGGTTTACTGGATCAAGCAAAGGTAAATGGTTTTGACATGTAGATCAGTCAATGAACTTCGGAGGATAGAAAATAGACATGGGGGCCC
>Ga0100402_1002332_pt1 | contig 21374 bp, 14 predicted proteins | sample CryGeyme20150102_FD_80419 | JGI IMG/M metagenome (GOLD analysis project Ga0100402, IMG submission 80419) | Groundwater microbial communities from Crystal Geyser aquifers in Utah, USA - Crystal Geyser metaG 2015-0102 | ecosystem: Environmental > Aquatic > Deep subsurface > Groundwater | place...
ACCCGGGCGCCTCGGAACGGAGAAAAGGTCGGCCCTAGTAAATTGCCGAGTTTCTCCAAACCACCCTACCTAGCCAAACGTAGCCCTAGAGAGCTGGCATAGTCGAGAGAACGCGGTAGTGTTTGCTCGGGTATTGACATCCTTATCAACTCCAACCCTAAATCATAATGGACAAGATCAAAATTCATTGGGAGATTCTCACGTTTGATGAATATTGAATTTCACACTAAAACAATCCACGTGTTTTTGCTTTTTGCGTTGCTTGTTTTGGAACGGACTACAGTAGTCTAGTCTCGTCTATTTGATTCAATACTCGGATCTCGGACGGTACTAGACTACCAGCTAGTCTAGTAGCTAGCCTTGCAGCCAATGCTAACGACTTCTAATATTGCTACTAGCTTCGTTGTACTCTTAGTCGCCATTTGCATCATAATAGCACTTCCATCCCTTTCGAACAAGTTATCAACTTCCAAACCACTTTTGAATCTCGTACAAACTTCAACTACAACTGCTCGTGCATCATCATCATCATCATCATCATCATTATCCATTATTTTATCTACACTATCTTCGCAACGATACAATACAAATACAAATACCAATAACAACAACAACAACAAAATGCCGAACGAACAATCCATTCGGTTACCCTCGTCTCGTGCTCCTGGTTTGCTGGCAGATCTGGAATCAGATGTAGCCGTAATTTTGACACATCCCTGGGGTCCTCTAGGAGGGAATATGCACAATAATGTAGTGGTAGCGGGTGCACGGTACTTTCAAACCCTCGGTATCAGTACGTTGCGATTTGATTTTGTCGGATGGCAATTATTGAGTTGGGGTACCTACCAAGCACAACAGATAGAAGAAGCAGCAAAGTTCTTACTAACAGGTACTACTACTACTAGTAGTAGTGGTGGTGGAGAGGATGACGACGACAACAACAATAACAACCAACGAAAACGTCCTACCAAGATTCTGTTGGTAGGATACAGTTACGGTTCGCTGTTGGCTGCCAGTGCCAGTGCTAACATTCCCGAATGTGTAGGTGTAGTGAGCATCGCACCACCGTGGTCTGTCAAACACTGGTTGCTGTTGTTTCATTCGCAACATCATTTACGACAGGCACAGTCTCGAAAGGAATTGCCCAAACTCTTTCTTATTGGTGATCAAGACAATTTCACGTCCGAAACAGTCTTTTTAACAACATTGGAAACCTATTTTCCTTCCGAAACCACTAACACGACCGGAGTCGTACTGCCCAATGTCGATCATTTCTTTCGCCGAAGAGAAAAGGATGTCATGAAAGAAATTGGAACGTGGCTTTTGAAGGTATTTCCCAAGTGTCAGGGAGATTTGAAAACATTGGCATCGGGAAAGGTATTTTGAAATATTAGAGGTATAGACTACTAAGCCAAAAAAGTAGAATTTTAACAGAGACGTTCGTGTCTCATTGTTGAACTTTGCATTTGCGGGGTACACTCTAGTAACTACAACGATTTTTTTTTTTGCGACATCTTCTTCTTCTTCTTGCCACTTGCGGAAAGTCTCTGCTCGACCACTGTGCGGTTGGCAGCAGCGACGCCGTTGTTCTTTTAATACTGGTACGTGGTACTACTAGCTAGTAGCAAAAAGGAAACGGCCTTGAGGAGAGTAGACTAGACAGACTAGAAAAATACCGTAAATAAATTCAAAAAGAAAGTAGTAACGCACACGGAACAACACCAACTGGGACTGAGTCCTACAAATCCGGGATTGACAGACCGCTTTGCCTCGTCGTACTGTAGTAGAAGCAGCGGCACAGCAAAATTTCAAAAAAAAAGACCAACAACAAACAAGTAATACTGTAGCATACAACAAGAGTTTCGCATTGTTTGCTAAACCCATTTTTTATGTATACTGTACCAAGCCGTAAATTACGCTTTTTGTCTTCGCCTTCGTCAACATGAGCATTTTACGCGCATGCATTGAAGTTCGTTCCAAAAATCACATTGTTCATCTGACGCAGAGCTTTCAAGATGGAGATTACGCGGACGTACAGCAATTGGAACTCAAATTTTACAATCCATATTTTAAATCAATTCCAACGGGGGTTTATGTTGCAGAGCTTTCACTCATGATGGAAGCCGTTGGTCGACTGGAGGACTTAAACGATCTCGAAATTTCGCCCAGCATCTGTGAAGCTGAGCAGGCCGAGTATTGTTCGTTGCCTGTGGCAGCATTGGTGCCGGGATTGACAAATGCAACAAACCTTCAAAAACTTTTCTTGCAATCCATTTGTCTAACGGGAACAAAAGATGCCTTTGCTGCACTTGGCGCTTCTATGGGCGAACAGGAGAAGCTTGTACACTTCTTATGCTGGTGCGAAACAAGTAAGGAAGGAGAAGGATGGGCAAACCTGCCACCTCTAGGTCCTTTCATCCATAGCGTTTCAACTATTCCAACATTGAAAACATTCCAGGTCATAGAAACTGGCATCAATGTTACAGGCGTCGAGACTGAGGCTCTCGAAAATTTATGCAGACTCAATCTTCATTGTCTCGTGGTAAACACTTATTTTGGCATGTCGAACGAAGCCGCAGCGAGCATTTTTGCAGTCCTCAAACAAGCAAACAAATTTTTGTTTCAAAATCTGTGCTTCTCGTTCGACGAACTTGGTACGAGCGGTTCCGAAGCTCTAGTCGACTACTTTTCTGAAGCAAACGTAAAGATCTCGAAGTATTTATGCTTGAAAGTCAGCAGTGTGGATATAAAAGGTACAAGCGCCAAAACCATATTGAAGCAAGTCGTGACCGCCCTTGGAAGATCCCATTGCACGGAATGTTGCTTCACTTTTCCTTGTGCACAACAAGCTGTCGCGATTGAGTCATTCAAGGAAATGTTGCGTGAGAACTACACAATCCAGGACGTGAGCCTGGGGACACTTACTGATTTAGAAAATGGCAAGGAAATCGATTTCCTATTAAAGTTGAACAAAATGGGACGAGGAGATCTTCTCCGCGATAAAGAATCAGACTTGAACTGGATCGACCTGTTTAACGCGACTGAAGGCGACCTTGACAACATTTATTTCCTCGTTCAAAGCAATCCTCTCAAAATTGTTGAATTTGGATTGCACGATTCGTCGGAAAACTTAGTATCAACAATGCGTACTTTGAAGCCACTCTTTCGCCAAAATCGCTATGCTCTCAAATGCGCCTTCAAGAGTGAAACGGACGAAATAATGGCTCGTATTTCCAGCCATGCATTGTACTCCAAATATAGTTTGTCCACCCTTGACAACCGATTGGAGCGAATTGAAGCCAAGCTTGAAATTGAAGGCAAAATCCGAGCTCTAGGAGATGCACTCGAAACTTCGATTGCCAAAATATCGAATTACAGCAACAATGAAAGTACATGCAACGTTGGACTGCTTGGAACTTTGCTGGAGGAACAACTGAAGGATCTCGCCAAGACGTTTGAATCTCAACTGAAGGAAAATGCTCTATATTTTCATGGCTGCACCCGCAACACCTTGAACATAGTTCGTCAGTCAATAAGCACACTCAAGGAAGTCGAACAAAAGCTCGCTACTAAAAAGAAGCTCGAGGATGATGAGAAACGTTTTATAACCAACGTCATATCTAAGGGGAAGACGCCTGTCGTCGTAGGTAACATGTTTGGAGGAACCAAAAAGACAAGCATGCAATGCAACCAAGGGATCTCTGCTCCCAGAGGATTTAGTTTACCACCCCCTTTTACTTTTCGAACAGCTTCTGCCGCAGATACTTCTGGTAAGCAAGCTTCTGCTCTAGTGACCTCTGCTGCCTCGGCTCCTTTTGCTTTCGAGGCAGCTGCTGCCCCTCGCACCTCCAGCAATCCAGCCCCAGCTCCTGCTCTCAGTGGATTAGATCCTTTCGTCTTTGAACAAACCTTGATCTCATGTGCTCCCGTGACTGCTTTTGATGCACCAGTCCCCTGTCCAACTCAATGCAATAGTGAATTCGTTGACTGCACTCAAACCCCAGCTCCAGCTTTCGTTGCTTCAGCTCCTTTTGTTTTGGGCTCAACTCTGGCCCCGGGTAGATTTAGTGCTGCGGTCCCTGTCTTTGGTGAACCAGCCCCCTGCTCTACCGGTCACAATAGTGGACACATTGAGAAATGTGCAGGGGGACATAGTGAAGAAAACAACATATTGATCAGCATTGCTAGCCGGTTGCATCAAATCGATTCCAAGCTCAATGAAGACGGCAAAAAAATCGGGGAAAAAGCTGTTACCAAGCACGACCTCCTAGAAGTTGAGAAACGTCTCAAGAGTTACGTCGACAATATCGTGTGCCATGCCAAGTCCGAAATGAAGAGCGAGTTTCAAAAGTGTTTGAACAAATAGATCAAGAAGTTGGAAAGCAACCTTGCCTGAGTCGTTGTTCTTCTTGTCAGTCAAGCGGCGATTGCTCTCTAGGCTCTTGCAGCTGACCATGAATTCAACACAACCATCGGCTACAATCTTGTGATTATTGAAATCAATTCATCCCGATACTGCACGACATGTGTGCAAGAGAAACATAAACAAGGCACCTTTGCATTGAATCTCCAAACTTGAGACGCTTGTCCGTGACGTAAAAGAACGGAGTAAAAAGTAATAGGATCAAAATTATATGTACACATGTATTTTAGGAAGCAAAACATAATCTGAAGGCTCCTGAGATCGAATTGCTTATCTATACACGAGAAAAGCTACATTATAGTAACACCATTCTTTCCGATTTGTTCCACCAGGAGCAATCGTTGTTCGTTGACGGTTGCCTTTATATTTCCCGGTGCAAGTACCGTAGCCTTGTAAGCTGTACTATTTTCAAACAGATCAATGGATATACTGCTGCTGCTGCTGCTGCTGCTGCTGCTGTCACTGTCGTTACTGTCACTATTACAACCAATAAAGGGTTTGACAATATCCATATCCACCAGATTTTTGAGATCGTTGAGATTGGCAGCATATTTGTTTTGGTCGTTCAATTCTCGATACCTTCGTTGTGCATAATAGACGTTCATGACGGCAAGTCTTGCTGGCCAAGTTGGATCTCGCCGTTCTGGATTTTCTAATAATGCATTACCGGACACATCACCCAACGGTTGTTGTTGCTTTTTGTGATAGTCGACATCACCTGGTGCAAACTCGACGTAACCCCAGGCATCGGGTAAGTGCATTGCAACCTTTCCGACTACTTTTTGTAGTTCGGGATCCCATATCCGTTGAGGTTGCCACGTCCAATTAATGTCACCCTGATGTTCTACACGACTAAAGTTAACACGCCATCGTTGTCCTGGCAGTGGTCTTGTTCCGTAGGGGTCCTGGGCCAGCACATCGGAATGTGCCAATGCCAATTCGACAGCCCACGTAGCACCACCATTGGGATCTCCAATTTTGCCTTTGATCACCTTGGTAGCCGTTTGTTGCTTAAAAACTTCGTAGTACTCCTTGTCACCAGGTGGATGAATACGACCACTGTGTTCTATACCTCCATCATCGTAGGGCTTATCGAGCATTAGATTCCATACCGTATTGATAGCATTCACTTCGAGTTCCTTGTAATTGTGACAACTACCAGATGGATTTAAAAATACTTCAAAATCAGAATCCTTTTGATAGATGGGATCATTCCGATGAGTAAAATTAGCCGTAACGGTAAAATCACTTTCTATCAAGGCACAAATGTACAGGTAATCATCATCGTACATGATTTTCATTCTGGTCCGACAAGCCACGGAGGGTCGGGTTCCGGGTGGAGCATCGTGTGATCCTCGTATCTCATCAAAGGGATCGGAAAAAGGAATGGCTTCCCATTCGGGTTTGTAAATATTTCCATCAATGACCAGTGGTCTGAGAGCCTTCGGAGCAATGTATTGACGAGGATAAAGGGACCAATGCAGAGCAAAGGGATCAACAGCAGCCGAAGGAACTGTTGGCATCATGACTGCTTTCATGTAACAGTGAAAAGGTTGAATGGATGGATGAATGGATGGCCGACCAATAGATAAAGGTGGTTGTCTTCTGCTAGTCGACGTTGTTACAGCTGTCTGCGAAATAAATAATAATAACAATGGAAGGCGCCAGTGGCTATGCTCTACTGTAGTATGTATGCTTTTCAAAATTCAAAAGAAAGGATTTGGTTTGTTATGTTGTTGTTGTCGAAAATCGAACGATCCAAAATCTATTATTTTATATTTTACGGGTTTGGAGAGAAGATGCTAAAAAAAAAAGCTCCTTGCACACAACATGCAAAATTAATAATACAGTAATAAATAATATCCAGACAATAGAAGGAGCGACAGGACAACCCCAACACATCTGATCTTGTTGTTGTTGACCATTAATTAGACTACTTCATCTGCCTTGAACTCTGATACTGCCTACTCAAAACAGGTGACACTATAATAATATTGTCTCTAGAACAATCAAGAGGAGCCTCAAGTGACAAAAGAAACGGGAGATAGAAAGTGGAGAACAAAACACAACGACAGTAGCTACTACAGAGTACACAGTACAGTATCCCGTAAAATAATTACACCATGACGCAAGGAACGAATCCTTTTGAAGACGACGAGGTAGATCGTATCCGATCATGTAACAACAATAACTACAACAACAACCGTAATAATAGTAATAGCAACAATCCCTTTGATGATAATGATGATGATGATCAACACCAAGATGCCGGAGAACAAGGAGTAACACCCGCACTCAACCAGAGCAATCCATTCGAAAGTCCTCGCAGTAACAATATGAACAACAACAAGAATTCTGCTACAGCGTTTGATGATGCCGTCGATGAATCACGTGATGATTACAACAACAACAACAACAACAACCCTCAATCTCCCCATCATCATCATCATCATGCTATTACGGAAACTCTTTCAGGATTGCACACAACTGCTGATGCTTCCGCGGAAGCATCGTGGCAGTATTTGGGTGATTTACCTTATCGACGAGTTCCGGTGTACAGTCACGTCAAATGGGGTCAATCATCAGACGACAACAATACGGCAAATAACAACAACAACAATAACAATAATAATATTGATACTACAACAACATCCTTTGGATTGGCAACCTTCCCCGCCAGTGTCTTACAGCAGCAGCATCCTGACGACATGTTGTTGAACGAACGTGAAGTACGAGGATTATTGAACAAGACGACCGCTACCAAAGTGGTAGGATGTCCCCACGGAGGACCCATTGCGGCAGTTACGTTACCCATTGTGGGACATTCGGGTGTCTTTCAGCATGCGGAAATACGTATCATGAATGCGGCTGGATCACTTTTATCGATCATTCATTTTCCACCATCATCATCACCACCACCAACATCGCCACCACCACCACCAACAACACTATCATCACCAAGTTTGTTGGACGAACGACGGTACGGACCAGCAGATATATTAGAAATTGGTTTTACGGATCGCTATATTCTCATGATCATTTTAAGAGATTCGCTGTGTTTGACGTACGATTTGAGTGGACAACCCATCCTGCCACCCTTTGCTATTCTGCCCCGTGGAGAAGGCAAAAAGCCCATGGAACTAATCCAAGCTCATGTCTTTGATGGAGGAGTAGCAGTACTAAGTTCGACCAAACACGCAGCCGTTGTGGAAATGCTCGACGATCACGATCCGTCCGATTACTTTGCAGGAGCGCACATGACGGCGAGACGGATCTTGCCAGAAACCAGTACCATGAGCGACGCCTTTGGTGGTGGAATCGAAGATACACCACCACCTCACTTTGCCATTATTACGCATCTACCTACTGCGGCATTTGCCAGCAATAATTTTTGTTCCTATCTGTGCATTGCCGCACTCTCCCGGACCAAGACGACAAGTCGTCATCCAGAAGTTTTCTTGTCCACGTCGGACAATTCGGTCTTCGTGGTCAATACGGCCACTTGCGAAATAACAGATGTCGACTGTCGGGCCAGGATCTCATCTCCCATTGTCGATATGACCTTTGCCCCCAACGGACGCTTTTTGGCATGCTTTACAGAATCGTCCATGCTCACTGTTATCTCTACCTCGTTTGAAACCAAAGTTTTGGATTTTGATACCTCCGAGGGGTCCATGTCTCCACCGTCCAGCATGAAATGGTGCGGAGAGGACAGCGTCGTCTTGCACTGGAAAAATTTGGGTGTACTTATGGTAGGCCCGTACGGAGACTGGCTGCGATTTCCGTACGAAGATTCCGAGCACGTCTTTCTGGTTCCAGAAATAGATTGTTGCCGGGTCTTGACGGATACATCCGTGGAATTTCTTCAGCGCGTACCACCGGCAACAGCTCTGCTACTGCGAATTGGATCTATTGAACCGGCTGCCATGCTTTTGGACGCATCGGATGCATTTGACGCGGGTTCTCCGGCCTCCGAGGAAGCTGCCAGAGCCATTGTCAAAACAGGAGCATTGATCGAGGCGATTGAAACTTGTACAGAAGCCGCCGCCAAAGAGTTTGACATTGCTACACAGAAACGCCTGCTGGGGGCTGCATCTTACGGCATGCACTTTTCCTACAAGGAACAGAACGAGAGATCCTGTCTCATGGGAGGTCCCTTGGTAGGTTCGGAAGAAGGGTCTAGTATACGTCCATCGTACACGACCGTGAAATTTGTTCAAGCCTCCCGCAAGCTTCGAATCTTGAATGCTTTGAGAAATCCTAGTGTCGGCTTTCTCCTGACAGCTTCTCAGTACGATGCCATTAGTCCGACAGGTCTGGTGGCACGCTTGATTGCCATGAAGCGACCAGCGTTAGCATGCGAGATTAGCAAGTATTTGGGACTACCAAAATCGGTACAGTTGTACGCCAGAGCTTCCAAAGCAGCTGCCCTTGTTGCATCTGATGTCGACAGCGCTCATCCAGATGCCGAGATTGCCGATGCGGCCATCCGAATCATTAACGAAGATGAGCTTGATCCAAACAAAGCCATGCAAGCTTCCACTGTCCATCGTGGCGGCTACGCAACTGTTGCTCTGGCAGCAAACAAAGCCGGTCGCCCGGGTGTTGCCAATCTACTACTCATGCTAGAATCTAGCGTGGCAGCAAAGGTACCAGCGCTCATTTCCACTGGTTCCTTTGCCGATGCCATGGCCGTCGCGACAGCGGCCAGGGACGCTGATTTCATTTTCGCTACATTGATGGAGTACGAAAAGGTGTGTTTGTCCACAAACAACGATCCAGCCAAGGCTCAGGCTACTTTTTTGTCAACTGTAGTTTCCAAATTTACTCGAGAAGGATTCAAAATGTTGCGTCGATATTATAGTACGTTGTCAGATGTAAAGCATTTGATGAATTTGCTTTTGCGGGCACAAAAGTTCACAGATGCGGGGGCCGCCATGGCTGCTAGATCATTGAAAGCGGACAGCCAAGAGGAAGCTTATGAGCGAAAGGCCATGCTCGCGGAGGCTGCCCGCATCTTTGGCCTGGGCAAAGAGACGGCGTTCCATAAAGCATGCACCGATGACTATATCGAGCTTTTGAAAGATCAAGAAACATTGCGGAACAAGTATGGAGTATACGAAGTGGCACCAGAGAGTTCGTCCGTGACGGTCCTCATGGCTTCAGTGATTCATTACGCAGCAGTCAATCAAAGAGAACAGCATCGTCTTTTGCAGGACGCTGATAAGATTGCAAAAAAGCACAAAATACCCGAGAAACGTGCTTGGCACATCAAGGTCAAAGCGTTTGCAGACAGCAAGCAATGGAGCAATCTCCGTCTCCTTGCAGACTCCAAAAAATCACCGATAGGTACATCGTTTGCGTCTAGTCTATATCTCGTTTGAAAAATACTTTCCACTATCTCACGCTTAATTTTTCTGATCTAAATGCACACAGGATACAAACCGTTTGCTCGCGCTGCTATCAAAGGCAAACAAATGCCCAGTGAGATTGCTCGCTACATTAATAAAATTGTCGATCCCGAGGAAAAATACAACCTCTTATGCGAAGCAGAAATGTGGAAGCAAGCCATTGAAGAGGCTGTCAAATTGAAGGACGTCCGAAGGATCTTGAATGTCAAAAATCTTTGTAATGATGCAGAGTTGCAGTTGTTGGCTGATCAAATGATAGGGCGGGTTGCCTAATCACACTTATATGCAAGTCTGGACCTCGCCACACGGTAGCCATGTGTGACCTATAACAAATTATTTCCTTCTAGTCATTTATCGCATGCCTTTTTGTTGTTTGGCAGCTGCTGCTTTTAAAAACGGCTGCATTTCCTTCTGTCGAGCGAGCTTTCGTTCTTGGGCTATTGGTATCTTTTTGTTGATCAAATCATTCAAGTCCATCATTTCTTTTGCGTCTACTGATGGCCAGACTTGGGGATACCAGGGACCATCTGCCACGGAAACTTCATCGGCCGATCGGTTTCCATTGGATGCATCGTATAGTACACTCAGCTCTGTCCCATAACCGGGCGGGATGATGGCTGATCCAGGAACAAAGCGCAACGAGTATCGTCTGTACAAGAGTTTCTGGTCCTTTCGCTGCGCAACGTAATCTCGTTCAAAGGCAACGGTCCTATGAAAAAGCCATCGCTGATGAAATATGATATCTCCCCTTTGCAATTCGTAGATTCGTTTTGTTTCCTCCATCCTCCTGTACAAATGTGGCGCTGCCGTTTTAATATTACACGTGCCACTGCCTGTGCGATTGGCAAACATGTCAGCTGCCGAAGCAAATCCTTGTGGAGGAAATGTCGTAGTAGCTCCCGTCACACGATGAGCTTCTTCCTTCCAATCTGCCCGGTGAGATCCAACCGCCAAGGCAAATCCACCTCCTCCGGTAGCTGGCATATCATCCAAGGCAATCCAGGCATTGATTCCTGGAGACGAGGCAGTAGCTGGCCAAAATCCAAAGTCATCCACGTGCCAACCACAAATAAATTCTTCCTCATCCTTGGCCAGAAATATGTCACGAATTAAGCGAACAGTGTCGTTCGAATGTAATTTTTCAGGAGACAACAAATCAGCTGAAAATTGCGGAACTTGAGAGAATGTCGACACCTCTAGAAAAGCTGTCAGATTTTTTATATTGTCCCGTAAAGAGTTGCTAGAATCCATTATCATATTTTCTTTGAAAACAGGAGCTTCCAAAAAGACAGGACTCTGATACATTGTATGAAATTGGGTTGACTGCTGCTGTTTGGATCGCTTCTGGTGGTTATCAGTCGTCGGATGTTTTCGTTCTTGCTCTTGTACGATCAATTGTGTGCTTTCTACGTCCAATCTATGCAACAACTCTGTAGAAATGAGACCTCTGACAGCTACCACACCATCTGTTTCGTAGGCTTGTCGAATATCGTGTAACGAATCGTGCTCGACGTTGTACACACGAGGAGGATCAAAATCAGGTACAGGTCCTAATTTTCGATACCGGGCCTCAAAATCTCGTTGCTGATCTTTAATGGCTTGGCCGACCTTCTTTTCAGATATCGTTGAAGGTATATTCTCATTGTTATTGTGATTGGCCGCAGTATTCGTTGAATTCTGCAAAGTAGTATCATTCCTGGCAACATCCTCCACATATAACGTAACCAGAATAGCAACTATCAAAATGATAAAGGAGAATCCCAATGCCAAACCAGAATCTCCCAGTATGGCAATTTTTGTCAAGAGAGAACTACCAGTAGACGATGATGGAACGTCATCTTCCTCTCTCCTTCTAGTAGTGCTACTACTAGTACTACTTTTGTTGTTGGGAGTACTTGACATTGCATTTTCGGCCATATTCTTTTGTTTCTTCGCCATCGAACAAGCTTGCTGTCACGACAAGCAACAACTCTAGTACGAGTACTGTAGATGGTCTTTTGAAATTGTGTTTGTTGGTAGGGTGATAATATTGTATGGAGATTACGCTAACTAGACTAGTACAACAGGTGTCTACAATTGTGTATTTTTTACTAGTAGACTATCTGTTTCGATTTTTTGTCATTTTGTGTGTGTAGTGGTATTATTCATTCATGTTGATTTCGAGTTTCACCCGGTCGATACTTTGCCACCTGTCCTTTGCTAGCTACCCGGGTAGTACTAGACTAGTAGACTAGTAGCTACTAATAGTAGACTACTAGCTAGTAAAAAATGAGAGCAATAATACATACTCCTACGGTATTATTATTATTAGCTAGTAGGGAGTACTCGAGTAGACTACTAGTACTAGTAGTAGAGTACTAGCCTACTACTAGTACTAGTGAACAACTATTCTAGAGAGTACTCTACACAGTATAGTAGCACTCATTAGTATTCGACGATTGAATAGAGAACATAAAAATATATTCTAGCTAATCAAAGTCCAAATGCCGCAATGGATCTCTTCTCCAGCATAAACGGCCAGCACCAACAACGCCTTCTTCTTCTTCTTCTTCTTGCGAAGTACTCTTGACCATAATATCTGATTGAATATTATTGGTAATTTCTGCAACTTCTTCCGACGTCAATGTAATATTCATGGCACCCGCATTTTCTTTCATTCGTTCCATGGATGACGCTTTTGGAATGACAGCACAATTTTGAGACAAAGCCCAACTAAGGAGTACCTGTGCTGATGTAGCCTCTTTCTTCTGTGCCAATGACACTACTGCTTTACTTTTCATGAGAGACACCACTGAATCCTTGAGTTTTTTCTGTTTTGGTCGTTTTGTCTTGGTGGTATTATTGCCGTTTTTCTGTTCTTCTCCGTTTTCTTTTTCCTTGTCAATACTAGGACTACTACTACTACTACTAGGAAGTCCCTTTAATCCTAGTTTCAGCCATTGTTTCTTACCCGTATCTTGTCCACCCAATGATGCATATGCCTGTATTACAATCCCTTCTTGTTTACAGTATTCCAGTAACTCTGTTTGTGGATAGAGTGGATGGAATTCGATCTGATTGACTGCCGGTGGCCAAATGGTTGCGGTCTTTTTTAATGTTTTCAAATGCTCCACAGAAAAATTCGATACACCAATCCTTCGGACCTTGCCGGCCATCATGGCATCTTCCATGGCACGCCATGTTTCACTCCGTACGTGTACCATATGTTGCTGTTGACAATGATCTGCAGCATAGTACCATGGACCGTGTGTTTCTATGATATCATTCCGTCGATTCATTGTTTTCCACGCCGGACCAGGCCAATGTATCAGATACAGATCAATATAGGACAGTCGCAAACGTTTTAAACTCAACTGTAAGCATCGTAATGTTTTATCATATCCATGATATTTACGCCACTGTTTGGTTATAATAAAAATATCGCTTCGTTGTTGTATATGCGATTGTTGTTGCAATGCTATTTGAATGGCTTGTCCTACCAATCGTTCGGTTGTTTCACCACCATAAATAAAAGCAGTATCGAAACATCGATAACCACAAGCAATGGCATTTAAAATCGTTTGAATAACACCACCATTATCATCTTCCTCCTGCTCCTTCTTCTTGCTGCCTCCTCCTCCTAATTTGTATGTACCGAATCCCATCCAAGGTAAAATAACTTTTCTATAGTTATCGTCGTTGGTGGAGCTCATTTTGTTGTTATCGGATTTCAATTGGTGTTGTTGCGTCAGCAACACACCATCTGTTAAGCAAGCTGTTGTAGTACTCGTAGCATCATATCTGTTGTTGTTGGCGGCGGAGGCGTCTGTTGTTGTTGTTGTTGTTGTTGTTGAATTTGTCATTCGAAATAATGGATGATTATTATTATTATTGGTAGTAGTAGTAGTAATAGTAGGAATAGGAATATCTATTTTTTGTTGTTTTTGTAACGATGGACTAGCATCATTATTTGCTTTCGCAGGTCTACTACCAGTACTTTGTCGCTTGGACATGATAATTCTATTATTATTGTGGTGTTTAGAAATACTACGGTGTCGTGATGAGAGTACTCGTACTCGTACCCCTACTGCTCGTATTGCTGTAGTAGCAGTGGATGATGCTGATTGCTGATGGCTTTGTGTGTGTTGAAACGAAAGTATTAATCGCAGGAAGTATTATAGAGAGCAAAGAGGAGACCCCAAAGCTGCAGTAGGAAGCAAACACTTCTTTATGATTGCTTTCATTGGCATAGATCTGGAAACATTGCGTGTACAGTAGCGAGTTTGTTGGAGCTAGTAGCCTATCGTATTATTATTATTTTTAGACACGAGTGTACTAGTAGAGTAATTTATTTGTATCTACTGTGTGGCAGATTTCAGGTTAACGTTCGTGTGAAGATACAAACCGTTTGCCGATACGATTTCCACTCGTTTGCCTGCCCGGGTGGAACACTGTAGTCCGCAATTATTTGCTGCCACCAATCGTAAAGAAGGAAAACAAACAAAAGCAAACTCTTCTGGCGTCCTTCTTTATTACATTCTTGTATGATTATTACTCGTATTGTTGTTTACGTAGTACAAGCTTTGTTTCGTAACAAGTAAAAAGAAAAGGAAGAACACAAGCAGTGCTGCGAGTCGCATTTTTCCACGCAGCAGGTACAGTACAGGCAGCAGTGGAATGTGCCCTGGTGGAACAACATTGACCATGGTGGAACAGAAGCAACAACAGCAGCAGCAACAGCAACAGCAGCAGCAGCAGCAGCAGCAACAGCAGAAGCAATCACCGGTATCATCGTCTTCGTCTTCTTCTTCTCTGTGCCCACAACTTCCAACAGAGACAAGGTCAATTGCTGCTGCTAGAGCAATAGAAACACAAACAACAAAAGAAGAAACATCATCATCATCATCATCATCATCATCATCACCTATTGTTGCATCGTTGGCTATTCGGACATCCATTACGAATAAAAATTCAGCACGATACTATGGTCCTTTTGCTGTACGACACAACAACACCACCGAACAACACCATCAGCAGCAGCAGCAGCAACAGCAGCAGCAACAGCAACAGCAACAATATGATGATAATAGTGATGAAACGACATGTGGTTGTTGTCGACATTGTGGATCGTATTCATCATTATTTACAGATTGGGCGCAAGGTGATCGTGTTTGTACACAGTGTGGTGTTGTTCACGTGGAACGGATACTAGAAACCAGAGCCGAATGGCGGGAATTCAACGATGCCGATGATTTAGCCAAAGGTCGACCAGCCGTGGCACGATGTGGATTGGTTCCCGTCGATGAATCGAAGTATTTGGGTGGACTCCAACCAACCACACTGAGTCGAATACCCTACGGTGGTCCGTCCCTTCATAGCAGTAGTAGAACTGGTGCTGGTAGTAGCAGCAGTAGTAGTAGTACCAATGCTTTCACGGACAATTCGTTCAAAGTGAATCAATATCGCAAGAAATTGCAAACAACCAATCGTAAATTAGACATTATGATGGGACAACGACACGCACGAGCATTGAAACAGGCACGAGTTTCAAGACTGGTACGGAAACGACAGTTAATGGAAGCCAACGATAACAACAACAACAACAACAACAACAACAACAACACGCCAAGTATGTGTGAAACGGATCAATCCGATTTAGATTCTGTTGTGACGGCAGAAGACAACAATAATGATCATAATATACGTCCAGAATTGGAACAAATTTTGATTCAAGAAGAAGAAGACAGTCATCGGATGCAAGCAGCATTGAATGCTGACAAATGGTCGCTCCGAAGAGCCATTTTATTGCACGGCAATCATCTCGAATCTGTGTCATCATCATCAGCAGCAACAGAAGGGGATCATTACCAACAAGTACAATCGGAACGAGAGGAATTACATTCCAGATTGGACAGCAAATTGCGCAAGGCATCCGCAGACTTGTACCTGTGTTATCAAATGCTCATGGCAGCATCACGACGGTTACAACTTCCGGATCGAGTATCGCACGAAGCAACGACGATGTTGTGTCGATACGTGGCACGACGGGACGGATTTCGTGTCAACGGTGTGGCCAGTCGGCTGGCCATCAAAAAGACCAATCTATCACCAACCCAACACAAAAAAGCTGCAGAACGATTGCGAGAACATAACAAAACCAAACAGATGGGATCATTGTGTTCCGCACTTTTATTATTAACGGCACGAAAACTTGGATGGCCACGACCCATGTCCGAAGTTTGTGGATCTGTACAACCTGTGAACGAAGACAACGATTACGATAGTTCCGGTACTTCATTGCCATTTATGAAATCCCCGTACGACGACGAAAGTATCAACAATGCGACCTTTATAAAAAACAAGCATTGTTCGAGAGCTATGAATGAAATCAAATCAGCTTTTCCAGATTACGCGCGTTCCTTGGCGGATATACCACATACTATTTCTGCGTCATCTTTTGTGATGGATACCACCGCCACTGCCACTGCCACTGCCACCACTGCTAATGCCACTGCTAATGCCACTGCTAATGCCACTGCCACCACTGCTAATGCCACTGCCACTGCCGCTGCTGGAACAGACATTGATGCAGTGTCCATCATTAACTTTGTGGACCACGCCGTAAGGAAGTTACATTTGCCTCCTGTAGCTGGAGCTTCTGTACGGGCTCTTGTCTGTCATTGCCGTAGAGAGCAAGCAATTACGGGAGAAAACAGTGGAACCAAATTATCAACACTTTGTGCATCACTGGCATATTTTGTTTGCTTGACAGGAACTGTCATGCAACGACTAGCCTCACAAGCTCAAACACAAGAACAGCAGAACCATCGTAACAAGCACAACAACTACTACGGGAAACGAACGGCTTCGATGTTGTTGGGCACCAAAAACATTATGGGACCACCGTTGCCTAAAAAACCAAAATTTGTTGCCACTACTGGTGCAGCAGCAGCAGCAGCAGCAGTCTCTTCCGTTGTAATCAATGGCGTTCCTGGAACTGGCAGCAACAACAATCCCGCCTCCGCGACAGCCAACAATGATGAGGAATCCTTTGATGTCTTTTCTCATGGCCTTGGTTCTGATTTAATGAAGCAAAAACAAGAGTATGAAATGCGACGTGTCTGGGACACTTGGGCGGAACAGACCGCCTGGTTTCGATCGCTGTCAGAAGTGGAACAGTCGAGCGGCGTTTCGAGCAATACAATTCTGGTCCACTACAAAACGAATATTTTCCCACGTCGGCAAGTACTGTTGGAATGCTTACGAAATGCTGTTCAGACGAATGGTTGTGGTAGTACTACCTCGGATGGTACTTTCAATGCTGATGTTGCGCCAACCAACATCCTGAACGAGACTCCACTAGCATCAGTATTGCTTTCACATGTGACAGCGGCATCTCCCCTTTTGGACCCATCAGGGAGACAAGAAAGTAGGTAGCAGCAATGCAATATAGTAGTAGGATTGAAGAAATATTGAGGGTAGACGAAAGATTGATTTTTAGATTCTACTATGTCTAATATTATTATTTATTTCTCCTTTTAATCGATACAATTTTTTCAAGAGGAACCTCCAATTGCAACAATGTATAGCAAAAGTTTGAACCTGAAAGTTATTGTGAATACCGTATTTTCCCGGTAGGCCAATGAAGGACGCCGTGGCCGAGTGGTTAAGGCGGTAGATTCGAAATCTACTGGAGTTCCTCCGCGTAGGTTCGAGTCCTGCCGGCGTCGAGTAAACTTTTTACTTGTGTTATGCCTGCAAAAATACCACAACATTATGTATTTGCATGCATTTTTTTGTTGCCGCCCCAAGGAAACCTGTTTTCTTTTCGGCGGCTTGAGGTAAAGGGCGGCGACTAGTCTTCGACTCTATCTTTCTCGATTAGGATATGCTTTGTTGGCCGGATCGCTGGCTCCAGTAAGCAATCGACACGATCAAGAGTACTTACTACTCTACATCCTGTTAAAAACTTCGACTTACTGTAACAATATTGCAGCCGTTTGTTTGCCAGTGCTCTGGTACTTGCAATCTCTTATCATATTTGCTGTATTCTGATGCCTGTCGGACTTTTCCTTGTCTGCTCCTTCGGCGAAGGACAATAGTGCTCAAAGAGGAAGCAGAATACAACTCTAAACAATGCAAAGGAACCATAATCCCCGAATTTATTGGCCACCTCTGCTGCATGAATAGTATCTTTTGATTCTCTACACTCTAAGTGGAGACGTTAACGTGCAGGGGAAAACGCGAGTCAACGCAAATATGGGTCTGGCCTTATTCTATTGCGACCAAGAAAATCATTGACTACTCAAAGGCAAAGGTTCAAATCAAATAATATACTAGACTACTAGCTGTACAACTAAATTTTTTTAACAAATAATAGATTTCCACTAATATGCTTGATTCAACAATCTACAGCTGCTTCAGTGTTTCCTTGCAACTTATTACTGGATGGATTGTCAAATGATTCATTATCGGAAATGTTTTCCTCCTTCAAATTACTTGAATCTCCGCCATTAGCTTCCTTGTTTTTTGAGGGGGTTGTCACTATACCATGCATCTTTCCGAGCACCCCGATACCAGTGATAGTTCCTGCAACTACGAGGAAATTGGTGGTGTAGTCAGTTGAACCAACAAATCGAGTGACATAAAGTTTAAACCCAGAATAACACTGGTACCAGGCCATGGCTAGGAGGGTCATTCCCGACAAATGATGCATGAAATGCCAAACTACGCGCACGGTTGTTGGTTTTTGCATAACACCATCAACAACCTTCGGTACAGGGGGACGGAGGATACCTCCAATGGATTGCACCACCACCAAAATAGTCACTACCAATCCAATTGTGTGATGCTTATTCATGGCTCCTGGATTGGATTGAAAATGATCGTAATCCAGATCTCGAAAGGCCTTGACTACCAACGCAAATGAAATAATGGTCAGTACCAACACCAGTACGTTGAGATTTCGATGCATCTGGAACCACAATCCTGCTTTGGGAATCAGGTGACGGAGCATAGCATTGGCAATGGCCAAGGGAGCCAGGAATGCCCAAGCAACTGCCGCTAAAATTCCGTGCCACTGAAAGAGGGATTCTTTATCGTCAAATTCCAGCTCTTGTGCAGGCCCAGCACTGCTTCCGTCACTATCACTGACCAGTGTTCCGTTCTGACATACATTCAACGTGACTCTTGTAGAAGCCTTGTACTGATGATTTGCCAAGTCACTGCTGAATCCACCAGCGACTAAAATGTAGTTTTCGGCACCATTGGCGTCAATGGTAATCTCACCATCTTCTACCAAATATTTAGAAAAGGTCATGATCGTATGCGTGTCATTCTGTTCGATTGTTGTGTCTTGCAGAGTCTGTTGTGCACTGCGTGTAACACCGGGGAGAAAGTAACTCGTCATGTCGTACTTGGCCACATCCCAACCGGCATCTTCTGTTTCGGACCCAACCACCGCCAAACTGCCGACCATTTTCCCGTCAGGAGAAAATCCAAGACCTATGTACCCTTGTCCTTCGTAGGTAACTTGAGCCGAAAAAAGTCCACCATTGGCACTGCTGTCCTCGTCAGCGGTGATAACATAATCAACGGTAATGGGAGCGCTGGAGAAAGTCAAAGTCTCTTGGTATTCGGAGCAATCGACGTAGTCTTGAGCTTGAGCTTGAATACAGCTGAAAGCAAGAACCAGAAACGAAGGCAAGGAAAGAATTATTTTCATCATGCTATAATTTCGGACTTTTACTTTTTTGAGAAGATTACTGGAAATTTTGATTCTTGATAATAATTTTGTCGCAATGGTGTGTGCGCTCTCAAGTCGCACCCTCGTCGGTGTTTCTTGTTGTGAGACAGGATGAGAAGTGAAGAAAATTTGGAACGATTGAGAAGAAAATTTGGAACGATTGACTCCATACCAGTATGAAATTGCAACACTACTTAGTTCTTAGTAGTACTAGCTAGTAGTACTAGTACTACTGGAGAGCAGGTACCTGGTACAGTACAGTACCTGGTTCGAGCATTCATTATAGCTACCGTAGCTACTACGGTACTAGTAGTACTACAGTAGTAGTACTGAAAATAATTATCTTGACTTTGAGTCATGCATACAAACTTTGTACAGTACCAGAACGCTTGCTCCTCCTCGACTCTTATTAGTACTGATAGTCCTACGTAGGCAGTACCGCTACAGTAGCTAGTAGGAGGAGCAAGAAGAAGACTAGTACTAGGCCTACTGGTACTACTACTAGTAGTACAGTAGTAGTACTGTAAATAATTATCTTGACTTTGAGTCATGCATGCAAACTTTGTACAGTACCAGTACGCTTGCTCCTCGACTCTTATTAGTACTGATAGTCCTAGGCAGTACCGCTAGCTAGTAGGAGGAGCAAGAAGAAGACTAGTACTACGTAGGCCTACTGTTACTACTACTAGTTAGCTAGTAGACCACTAGTAGTAGCTACTACCAGGTACGGAGTAGCTAGTAGTAGTCTACTAGTGGTGGGAAATTCTATTACCTGGTAGTACTAATTTTCCAACTCACTTCGAGTACTGCTGAATCAAATTGTCAAGCTTGGAAACAGCCTCAACTGTACTCGGATAGACGCGAACAAAGCCTGCCAAAATACATCTTGTGCCTTCCAGCACTTCAACACCTGCATGCAACTGGCGCCCACAGAACAATACACCAGTCCCTGCTGTTTGTGGCGCTACGGTAATATTCTCTTGCACAAATTTCGTTCCACCCCCTTGAAAACCCTCATTGAGTGTAATGACAAAGGACAATTCACTGCCATCGCGATGCTGCGATAAACTGCTTTGTTCGTTCGTGGAAGAAGCAGAATACTTTGCCATAAATAAATCCTCCTAGTTCGGAAGTTGGCAGTTGACATGACGAATGCTAGAACGTCAGTGACTTTGCAATGGAAGCCCAAATCACCAAACATAAAAAGACTTACAATAGCCAAATCTTCCATTGCAAAACCAAAGAATTGTGATAACGCCGGCAAAATGCACTCTTTTAAAAGATCATTGCACAACCTTAATAGCTCCCCTCCCACCAGGGCGACATCAATGTCGGTGGTTTGGTAGTCTTTGTGGCGGTCCATCTGCCAACCACCATTTCTCTGTGTATAATCTACTGCCAGATCAATGATCGTTTGGCAATCCAATATCGGAAGCAAGCACTCCACAACGTGCACATTAACAAGAGGGCTGCTGCTGCTGCTGCTGTTAATGCGGCTAGTAAAGGCGAATGTATTGCTACTAGAATTCTTGTTCTCGTGTCGAAAGTACGATGTCAATTGATTCGTCCCCGTCACGTCAAACCAAGAAAAATGTTTCGCTCTGGTAAATGCTGGATGGAGAGAGCCACTGAGCTGGTTGCTACCGACGTCGAGGATCGACAGAACTGGAAATCGTGATCTGTCCGCCAGAACTGTCTGAAGATAATGCCTCTGAGCCAAAAGAGCACCCCGCAATGGGGTCAGATAATGTGTAATATATAAATCCTCACACACCCCGCCACGACTGGAGTAGCAGGTGCGCTAGTGCAGGAAGTG
>Ga0100402_1002334_pt1 | contig 21365 bp, 19 predicted proteins | sample CryGeyme20150102_FD_80419 | JGI IMG/M metagenome (GOLD analysis project Ga0100402, IMG submission 80419) | Groundwater microbial communities from Crystal Geyser aquifers in Utah, USA - Crystal Geyser metaG 2015-0102 | ecosystem: Environmental > Aquatic > Deep subsurface > Groundwater | place...
GGCCCTAGTAAATTGCCGAGTTTCTCCAAACCACCCTACCTAGCCGAACGTAGCCCTAGAGAGCTGGCATAGTCGAGAGAACGCGGTAGCGTTCGCTCGCAAATTCAGCGCAAGATGATATCCCTATCCCTATTAGATAGCCTGCCGGCGAACCATGTTCACTTTTCGATTGATCAAACCGCCATGCCATGTGCACCACGACACACACAACATTCACTCACACTTCACACAAAAGAATATTCTTTTCAAAACAAAGCAACTGTTATACAATATCGCCATCGACGACGACGATGCCGGTGAGTTGATTTCCTCCTGTGCCATTGCTGAGCTTGTTTTAATGATTGCCGACCGTTACAATCGCCCACTCCACCGTTCTGACGTTCGATCGTTCACCGTTCTCATTTTTCTTTCAAGGCAAACGACCTGCAAGCGACTTTGATCAACCGTTCCGTACGCAACGGGTGGTTGTTGCAAACTCAACGGGCTTACAGAACAATCAAGCAGAATCCTACTGCTGCCAACATCTTTCGGGTCTGCAATAAGGTCATCGAGGAATGCGACCAAGCCTTGGCGTGGTTGCAGACAGACGACAATAGCAATAAACCGTTTCCTTTTACTATTTTTACTCCTCATCACGCTACAACAGCCAGCGGAACTCGTTGTTTCGATCCGAAATACTTGAGTGACCTTGGACTTAAAGTTCCAGATGAGCCGGCACTCTTCCTAGGAGGCCAACCAATGTCGGAGGCTTCCACTGGAGGTATTGCGGCTCCTCCACCAGCCATGGCTCCTCCACCAGCCACGGTTCCTCCATCAATCATGGATCCTCCAATGGCAACGGTTCCTCCACAAGCCATGGATCCTCTAGGAGTCACGGTTCTTCCATTAATCGTGGTCTCGAACACACCGCCTGAAACAATGGAATATAGCCCGTTGCTTCCTGCTGATGCTGCCGTGTGTGGTTGTTATCATTATCATCATTACCGAGAACTGGCTGATTCTGCGCACATGACTCTAGATCACTTTTCGAAATACGCAGCAACTGTTGATACATGGCAGATACTATACAAGACAGACGCGGAGTCTCGATTAAAAATTTATTATGGACGGGAACAATGTCCTCCTGGTTGTCTCGACTGGCCAAACAAGAACTGGAGTTTGCGACAGTACAAGGTATTCTACAAGCAATTGTTCAAGGTTTTCTTTGTTGAGACTGTACAGGATCTTGGAGCTGCCGATAGTTTTTTTCAAATTGAAAGCAGTGGTGCGTGCCCTGAGGCTGCAGCGTTTTTCAATGTCATCTATCACACCGACATTCACAAGAACAAGGGCTTTTTGGAAGATGTCCATTTCATGCACTATGGTTTGCACGTACTATTTGAAAATAATTCTGAACACGAGATGTCGCACATGTCAACGTCTCCATCGATCCATGGAATTATGGTTTTGGACCGCCTCAAGATCTTTGCAGCGTACATTTACAGCAACCGATTTGATTAGTAGACCGAGTCCAAAATAAAGTGCAACCGGCAAGCCGATAGCATCCAGTCGTCCATGTGCTCTAGGTGTTTTGGGGACATGGACTAGCAGGTCATTGCACGGGATTCCGTTAGCACTGCTGCGTCGAAAACCTTCACAGCAAACAAACAAACAAACAAGTATCAAAGGAATTCAAAGCATAAGAAGGGTAAAAAGTAGTAAATGCATCTATTCTATACGGTATCACTTTCTCCATTAGTATCAAGGCACGGTAACCGTGTTACGAAATGGATTACAGACACAAGCACGACAATCGCAAAGAACACCGCAATCGCGTTGAATCAAGAAAAACCAGCAATTCGATGCTGGTGTTTCGTAAATTTCCGAGGGAATGCTGCTAGTAACAGCCTCATTTTTGTGAGCACGCAGAAATTGGAATTTTTCAACGCCCCCAAGTCGCTTGGGACGTGCCATGCAACGATTGGTGTCCGCTAGCAGCTACGTGATACTGTGGAGCATTTCAAAGTCAAAAGGAATGATTTCTTCCAGCCTGTCGGCAGACAAAAACACCCACTTAGTTTCGAAAAGCGTCCCTACCTGGTAGGGATATTGCCGTTTAAAGCATTGTCAACTTCATGTACGGCATACTATTCGACAGTTCTTCATATTCCATAGGTAGAATCCCACTGAATTGGTTGTTTTGCACGTCCAACTATTCCAATACCTGTAACGCGCCCAATGACGCTGGCAACGTTCCCGTCAAAGCCTTGGATGAGGCATCCGAAATGCATAATGTGAAAGCCGCCAGACCAAAGTCGGTAGGAAAGGTTCCGGAAAACTGATTGGAATACCTGTACTCGAATGCGGATGAAATGAGTGCATGAGTCTTTGTGGGCTCGGCATGTTGAAACGCATACAATACACAAAAGCGCCATTGACTCACAATCAAAGTTCTCCTAATGCCCGCATTGTCAATGACACTTGACGTGATATGCAGTTGCCCTCCACGTCGAGGCTGTTAGAATCAAAACCATTTTCGCCATGGGATGAGTATTGTGTGCCACAGAGGATGCGTGTGTGCTTGTGATGGTAGTAGATTTTATAGAGCTCGTCACTGCAGATACTGAAGTACCAACACCGGAATCCTAATCGGGAGGTTCAATGGCAAAGGTAATCCCTTACACAACCAGTACCACCTAGGCAATTACCGAAGCTAGACATAGCTTGCCGCGTCTGGTTCCCAAAATATCTCCAATTGAATGATGAAAACGTTGTGGCTTGGCCCGGTGGATACTTTCAGTGGTAGAGACAGTTGCTATGGGAAGTTCTGTATTGGATAATCTTTGAGCAGCAGAAGAAGATGGTGGTGATTGCTGCGGAGATCGGGTGCGAGAATCCGTTGCAAATTGAGGACGCAAGTAGCTGTCTTCTGGGACGCCTGATCCAGTACAGGGTTCGTTGTTGCGCTTGTAAAACCGGCAGATGCAGAAAGAGCTACGCAAGTCGCCGTTGGGGTCTCCTCCGTACTTTCATCGACAACAACTATATTGTGTTGTACGGCCGAAGAATTCCCTATATCTTCATTTTCTTCTACTATGTAAATGCGATTATTGTTGGCGCTCACATCGCCCCTGTCATGATTCCCGTTGCTGTTATCGTCATCAATGTTGTCCCATTGCCTCTTGTCGTCGATTGCCTCGACCAACTGAGCTATGACAAATCCTCTTTATTCATTTTGCTGCTGATGCTGACGTCGTTCCTGCTGATGCCGAGAGAGAAAATCACTTAAGATGATTCACTGTCAGAATCTGAATCATCCAAGAAATTCTTTCGCTGAACTGACTCTTCTGCTGGCGCAGCAGCTGGCGCAGCAGGAGCAGCTTTCTTGGGTGGAGGTGCTGATGAGTCATCATCACTGGAATCCTCATCAGAAGAACTATCTGCTGGTGGCTTGACTGCTGGTGGTTTGACTGCTGGTGTACTAATAGCTAGTGCAGCCTTCTTGGGCGGTGCAGAAGATTCATCATCACTGGAATCCTCATCTGAAGAGCTATCTGGTGGTGGTTTCTTAACAGCAGGCTTGGTTGGAGCAGCCTTCTTGGGAGGAGTAGAAGATTCATCATCACTGGAATCTTCATCAGAAGAACTATCTGGTGGTGGCTTCTTTGCTGGTGGCTTGACTGCTGGTGTACTAGTAGCTAGTGCAGCCTTCTTGGGTGGTGCAGAAGATTCCTCATCACTGGAATCCTCATCTGAAGAGCTATCTGGTGGTGGCTTCTTTGCTGGTGACTTGACTGCTGGTGAACTAGTAGCTAGTGCAGCCTTCTTGGGTGGTGCAGAAGATTCATCATCACTGGAATCCTCATCTGAAGAGCTATCTGGTGGTGGTTTCTTAACAGCAGGCTTGGTTGGAGCAGCCTTCTTGGGAGGAGCAGATGATTCATCACTGGAATCTTCATCTGAAGAGCTATCTGATGGTGGTTTCTTGTCAGCAGGCTTGACTGCAAGTGTTGCTTGTGTAGCCTTCTTGGGTGGTGCAGAGGATTCATCATCACTGGAATCTTCATCTGAAGAGCTATCTGGTGGTGGCTTCTTCATGGTTGCATTTTGAGCAGGGACAGCCTTCTTGGGAGGAGCAGAAGATTCATCATCACTGGAATCTTCATCAGATGAACTATCATGTGGCGGCTTCTTCTTTGCAGGAACTTTGGCCAAAAGTGGAGCTGATTCTTTGTCACTGTTGTCTTCATTAGAAGAACTGTCTGGCGAAGGCTTCTTTTTTTGTGGCGGAGCTCCCATCATCATTCCCATGCCCATTGCCGGTGCAGGAGCTGTTGTCACTGCCTTTGAATCTTCTTCATCAGACTATATTTAGTTCGTAGAACTATATTTGTCAGAGCAATAACATACAAGCATGCATCTTCTGGAGTCGATCCCAATAAACTTACCGAGTCTTCGTCGGAACTACTACCCGAAGAGTCAGGAGGAGGTTTCTGTGTAGCAGCTGGTTTAGCAGGTGCACCTTTTTTCTTGGGCTTATCATCATCACTGGTGCTTTCTTCGTCTGATGAGCTATCTGGTGCTGGCTTCTTCTTTGCAGCTACTGCTTTGTCCTTCGGGTTTTCGTCGTCACTACTACTGTCTTCGTCTGAAGAGCTATTAGATGGTGGCTTCTTCGTTGCTACCTGAGAAGTCATTATCATGCCCATTCCCAATGGCGCAGGAGTTGGGGCAGGAGCCTTTTTCTTCGATTCGTCCTGCGAAAATTGTGGATCCCAAAACAATGTTCAGAGGATGGCCATCTGAGAGCTTGTTCTAATGATGCACCGTGCACCGATACTAAATTGAACGTACCTCGCTGTCAGAATCTTCCTCTGAGCTACTATCAGAGCCACCCGCTGGCTTCTTAGGAATCGGCGCAGGAGCTCTTGCCTCTTTTCCTTTTGTTGCTTTGTCGTCAACCTTTGGCATAAAGACGGCAAAAACTGTGTAAGACTAGCTAAAATAAGTTTCAATTCCATCAATATTCATAAGCTTAAAATTACCTCTTCATCACTGCCCTTTCCATCTGCACTTTCATTTTCTTTTGGCGGCTTTTTGGTAGCAGGGCTGACCTCGTCCTTTTCTTTTGAAACAGAACCACCACCAGGCTTGGCTGATTTATCACAGCTCTCCTAGTTGAAAGACAAAAGAATCGAAATAATGTTAGTGACTTCAACAACCCATCGTGCACTCACACAAGCCATCAAACACACCTCTGTGCCAGATCTGTCGCTGGGTTCCTGACGGGCATCAAACGCAAATGACAATACGTAGAAAGGATGTGAAAAATCACCGCAAAAATAGTTTGGCTTCAATTTCGACAAAACCAACGTACCTCGTTCCTAGATACCAGAGATTCCGGCTCTATGCTTTCTTCCTGTGTCGACTTTTCGGACGCTTTCGCAGGCTGTGCCTCGCTCGTTGCTTCGGACTTATCTGCTTGCTCTTTGGTTGATACTCCCTGGTCGTCGTCAGCCGCCGCATGTGCCTCGCTGGTCGCTACGGGCTGAACTGTTGGCTCGTCTGCAGCTACATCCTGATCGCTAGTTCTTGCGGGCGGCGGTAATGGAGCTTGGCTTTCCACGACAATTTCCTCTTCGTCTTTCCCTGTTCCCATGGCCGGCAATTCGGCGAATCCTTCTGATTTTTCAGCCTCACTCTGCGAGACATCGGCCTTCTTTGATGTATCAGCTGAAAGATGCGAAGACGAGGCATGTTTCTGAGGAGGCGAACTGGCCGGCCTTGGTGAGGAGGTGGGTCTTAATGATGGCGTCTTGGACTTTCTAAATAAGTTGAAGAACCGTGTTTTTTTAGGTGGTTGATTGACGGGTTGAACAGGCTGAGCAAACTTTGTGGGTTTACTGGCTGCTTCGTTGCCGGGCATAGATTCAGATGTTAGCGCCGTCGAAGGTGCCTCTAGAGGGTCAGTTTGTAATGGTGATAGCGCTGGTGGCGGAGGCGCCTGCTGTTGCTGCTGGGGTTGCTGCGGCGGTGGCGGTGGTGGCGGTGGAGGGCGACCCAGCTCGTTGTCACTCCCGCTATCAGAGCTGTCGCTGTTGTCTTCTTCTGGGGGGTCTCTGGGAGCCTCAGGAGCGTCCAAGATCTGGAATTTGCCATAGGCACTCGTGGAATCCTCATTTCGGCCAGTTGATTCAATAACAGCGCTGCTGTCCATCCCAATCTCTTCATCGTCAAATTGTTCAACAGTTCGTGTTGGTTGAGATGTCCACACTTGCTCCTGATTTTGGAAGTTGCTTCGTTTTTGTTCTACCCAGCTTGCTTGCTTTCGTATTTGTCTTTGTGACTGCTGCGTAGACGATTGCAATTTTCTTTGCGGTACTGTCTTACCGGCCGAGCTCCTTTGAGTGAAATAGCATCCGCAAACAAGAAGACAAGCTGCTATGAGTGACATAAGCACCACGCCAAAGACACTTCCAAGGATAATGTAAAGTATCTCATCATCACTCAAGTCATCATCCTCGCCGTCTACAGCACCGGTGGGAGCAGGAGCACTTGTTGGCGCGGGTGCTCGCGTCGGAGATCTCGTAGCTGGTGGTGTCACGGGAAAGGATGCCTCCAAGACCGTGAAGGTCGAATTTGGTTCTACAAGCTCCAATTGCGCCTGTAACGCTCCTTCTTCAATGGCATTTTGCGTCTCCGTTACCAGTCGATTGGTTACAAGTTGCGGATCTTCGTCATCGGTGATGGAGATTTCGTAATTTGCATAGGCAGTTTGGCACTGCAAGGCATTGCTGGTGGTGTTCGCGGGACACGGTGTATCAACAAATGTATAAATTTCGGGGCTTGACCGGACGAAGGTGAGCACTAATCTTCTTCTGTGCATATAATGAGAATGTTGCTTGGAAAAAATTACAGCTGAGCTGGTACGCAATTGCCGTTGTCCAGTTGGTGATCTTGCTACCGATGCTCCATAAGTATCCTGTTCCTCTTGAGTATTATTGTTGACATCTTGAATTGTGGTGCTATTTGCAAAGGCTACACGCTTGGCTTGTCCCTGTAAGTCATTGAGTACGTTTTGCACCATATTACTGTAAGCTGTACTTAATCCTTGTGTAGATAATTCGCCTTGCGGGCCATTTAAATCGGCTGTCGCCAGACCCGCCGTATTGGAGACGAGAAAGGCGGAAGGAATGGTCACAACCCGATTGGTAGATGTCGGAACAGGTGTGGGCTCACGAGTGATCGTAGGAAATCCTACGGGAGCAAAAATGGGTGACGAAGTTGGTCTTTGCTGGATTGATGGTTGCGGCATAGAATTGGGTGCATCGGTGATGACTCCCAGAGCCTCAATCACGGCTTGTTCGGTTTCTTGGCAGACGCCCTCCAAATAATCGGATTGTTCGTCCGACAAGGTTTGCCCTGGACGCGATCCAAAAATATCAATGGTGCCATCAGCTGTACTTAACCTTTCAAACGTTTGCTGAACATTGTTAGGCATGCTTTCAAAAGTATCGTAGGAAGTTCCGGCAATCCTATTGATGAGTTGTGTATATTCACCGGCATCCAACTGATTGTCTCGCGATCGATCAGCTACCGCCATGAAAATACGACATTCGGTGAAGGACACGGGTTCATAGATTGGTACTTGGCTACCGGGTGTAGGTGTCACCAAGGGAGGATGTGTTGGTAACAGGGCGGGTGGCAAGGTCGCCAGTGGAGGATCCGTTGGAAACAATGCAGGAGGCAAGGTGGTCATGGGTGGCTGGGGTGTCGTAGGACGGGGCGTTTTTGTTGCTGATGTTGTGGGACGAACGGCGAGTGTGGGTTGACGCGTACTACTACTAGTAGGAGGAGGATCAGTACCACCCATTTGTTCTTCCAGGGCAATGCCCAAAGCCAATCTAGTGGAAGCACAAATATCTTCTAATTCCTGAATCCGTCCTGCCGGAGGCCGACTGGTGGGTGTGACGCCTGCCAAGCTGATTTCATTTTCCACGCCGGTGTTTCCCGGAACCGCAGCATAGCGCTGAAAGTTTTGTTGCAACACCACGGGCAGTTCAATGAATCGGATATCCCGGATTGCTTGGGCTGTCCAATAACTTAAAAACCGAATATACTCGGGATCGGCATCCAAATTGTCGTTCTGGTTGAGATCGCTTATCGCCATGTAGAGACGACAAGTACCAAAATCAATGTCCAAATTCATTTCTGTAGGTTGCTGTTGAGCATGAACCACAGAAGGTGCCGACAAACACGAAGATCCCAGCAGTATCAACAAGGCGACCGACGAAATCAATCGCGTCACGACTCCTGTTGTGGAAAGATAAAACGGTGTTCTTCTTTTGCTCATGTCGGAACGACGACGTTGGTTTGTTTTGTTGGTACAGTGAGCTAGTTTGTTGTTGGAGCATCTTATCGATGGCTCAACCGCGGCAGTAGCAGTAAGTGGCTTAAGGTAAAGAATGTGGCGCCAAGTACTCTTGCTCGTTGCCGATGTTTTTGTTTTGGTCTCGAAGAAACGACCACTTTTGTTGTTGCGGCATTTACTACAATGATTGCTGTGATAGTACATGACATCGTCACTGGCAAAGATTCCCACCACACGATGTGTTGTCATAGTTGCAGCGTCAGCAACACTTTGGCCCATTGCGTCGTCCTGCCTTCGTCTCATACTAATGTTATGCATTGTGTGATGAGATCTGACGACGACCTTACTTCCAATTCACCAAGCCAGCCAACTTTTCCCCCGTAATAGCTAGCTTATCAGGATCAGTAACTCAACTGCAACTTTCTTGCTTGTGGTGGTCTTTCGTTCCAAGTTACGTATTCCTTTGTGTTTGTCTTTTCCAATACAGGTAGAGTCGTAGGTACAGTAATTGTTTGGTTTGGTTGTGTACAAAGTACAGTACTTTTTTTTTGATGTCTGAATTGATATTTCGCAAGGTTATCCGAACCCATAACCTTAAACCCAAATTTTTAACTGACCAGAAACCCAGACTTTTAGTCTTAGATCGTATCTATTTTCGGCCTTTCGAGTTGTTGCTTTTGTTGGCCACCAAAAAACAATCTACTACTACTACAGACTACTAGCTAGTGGTCTACCTGGTAGCTACAGTAGCTAGCTAGTACGAGTAGTACCATTACGATTTAGTACTGGGATAGTAGTAGTAGTAGTACCGAGTACTACTACTAGTACTGTAGACTTCACTGAGCCGACTTCATAACAATATTCTACTACTACTAGCTAGTGTAGTAGAGCTATTATTTCTACTCCTACTAGTAGACCCTAGTCTAGTAGTAAGAATGACATCATGTGCAGCATCTGGCTACTACTGGCAAATAGAATAGTACAATACTATCTATTAATGAATTTCGCCGTAGCATCCATCTATCTTTTTATTGCTTCCATTCCGCACTTTTAAAGTACTACCCAGTGCGCCAATGTCTTGTTCCATTCCAAAAACTATCTTTTCTCTATCGCCAGTGCGTACCTCAATCAAATTTCGGTAGCATCGGGAACATCATCATCATTGCAGACTTGCTCCGCCTCCAATTTTTTCAGTGAGGGCATGACAGGATCACCTTCGCCCGTCGAAGAAAAGCCTCGGCCTACCTGATTGACTAACTTGACAGCCTTCTTAAAGGCTCTATTCAATACATCGATGTCGTAGAAATCGTAGCCATCTTCCCGCATTGATTCCATTAACCGCAAGGCTTGCAGGGGTTGTCCTGTACGTTCGTACGCTGTCACAGTAGCCGCGTACAGATCCACATCGGGAACGTACCCAGCCGCACTCATTTTGCGCAGCAACGCATGAGCTTCGCGGGCTTTCTTGGCCGAACTTAGCGCTCGAATCAATAAATTGTACGTTTGACGATTAGGACGAGTGCCTTTGAATTTGTTGGACATCATAATGCGATAAATCAGAATAGCACGATCCAAACACTGGTCGACGGGATAACCTTCCACCTGCGCAACAATGGCTGTATTAAAGGTCGCCACATTGGGTTTCAATCCATCGCGAATCACTTTCCGCAGCAACAACGACGCGCGTTCGGCTTGACCGGCCTTGCGACAACAACTTATGGCAGCACCGTAAATGATTTCGTTGGGTTCCATATTTTGTTCTCGCATCGCGCGAAATACAGCATTGGCACCTTCAACGCTTCCGACGCGTTCAGCTGCGGTCATGAGTGTTCCATACGTCACAATGGTCGGTGTTAAACCCTCCGAATGCAAATCTTTCATTAGTTGGAGAGCTCGTGGCAAATCGCAAGCCTCGGCGCAAACATGAATGGCCGCATTATACACATTGATATTGGGACTCACGACAGAATTGTCTCTTTTGAGAATGTTCAAGAGCTGTAAGGCCTTGTGTTGAGGAAGTGGCATAGGAGCATTCATGGTTCCAGAAAAAGCAATGCTTCCATGTTTTTCTTTTTGACAGGCTGCTGCACAAGCTCCAATAACTGCCGCCATGGTCACTTCGTTGGGGTCGACGCCACTTTTTCGCATTTTATCCAATAGCTTGAACGCGTGTTTCCATTCTCCTGCATACTCGCATCCCGTAATGGCGGCCGTAAAGGCCATGACATCCGGTGGTTGTCCGGTACTGGCGGCAAAATCCTCTAATAAATGAATCCCTTCCTTCCAGGCCCCACCGCGGGCGCAAGCTGAAATGGCCAACCTGTACGACACCGCATCGGGTCCCTGCAAAGGTAATTTGGCTCCTTTGCGCTTCCAACCCGATGTTTTACGAGCGTACGGATCAATTGTGGTGGTTGCAGATTGTTGCAATTTTTGTTGTTGTTGCTTCATCAATTCCAAATAGTACAATGCTTCCTTGGCGTAGCCCAGTTGTTGACACGCTTTCAAAACCGAGGTCAATGCCAGTGTATCAAATTTGATACTTAATTGTTCCATTTGTTGCGCATATTCGAGCACGAGTTTCCACTGTTCGCCCTTTTCACACGCGGCCAACACGGTTCCGTAAGTCACATGATCCGGTTGACACGTACTGAAGGAGGAAGTCATTTCTGAGAGAACCGTCGCGGCTCGTTGCCAATCTCCGGCGCTTGCACAAGCACCAATGACGGCATTGTAACCGACGACATTCATTACCAAATTGTGCTCATCGGTGGCTTCCTTGAGCAAGGCCAATGCGGTTTGTGGCTGGGGAGGATTGCTGCGTGCCACGGCAGTGATAGCTGATGAATACACCACATTGTTGGGCATGACATTGTAATCCTTCTGTAATTGTGGTTTGTTGTGGAATTCAGAAAATGTGAGAGAGATATAGAGATATAGTGGTCATGTGCATAAAGAATCAACATGCCAAATGAAGAATGAGACAACTAAACAACCCTAACAAGAATATCACACGTTCTTCAAATAATTATAAAACAACCTACCTGCATCGTCTTGAGCAAGGCCTTGGCCTTGTCGCCCCGTCGTGCTCGGGCACAGGCGCTCATAAGAGCTCCAAAAGTAAATACATTTGGTTGAATGGTAGAGGGAGCATTATACAAAATATCAAAGGCTTCTTGCAGTCGTGGAGGTTTAGCCCGGGCGCAGGCATCGATAGCTCCATTCATCAAGCGTACGGTTGGTTTCGGTGTGCACGGTTGTTCAAGTATGTCTTTTTCGTCGTCGAGACAATCGTAATACAGTTTCAGAGCTTCGTCCGTAAGGCCTTTGCGACCCAATTCGACAATGGATCGTTCCAGCGTTTTCGTAGTCTTGATGTCATTCCTATTGTTGGCGTTAATGCTGCTGTTGTTGTTGTTGTTGTTGTTGCTGTTGCTGTTGCTGTTGCTGCTGCTGCTGCTGGTTATAGAATTTCTATTGTCGGTTGATTCTTCCAGCGACACAAAGAGAGGAAGCTTTTGTGATATTCTACAATCCGCTTTTAATTGTCGCTGCTGTTTTGGAACTGGTACTAATAATCTGGAGGTACAAAATGAGTAACAACTCTGGGGTTGCGACAGCAACAGTGCTGTTACAGCCGAAAGAAGCAAAATTCTTCCTGTCCCACTATCCGTTCGTGTTCTCGGACGGCGTCGATCAGCACGTAATAATAGCTGTTGCTGCGAGTAACGACGGTGATCATCCATTTCGAAATCTCGGCGGCGGCGGTGGGAATTGCTGGACGTCTTCTCCATCTCTGTCTGTTTATTTCTCCAATTTACTGTTTTTCGTTAAGAATCCAATGTCATCGTATCTCACTTGCTGTTACAGTTGCTACAGTAATAGTAGTAGTCTAGCTACTACTAGTAGTAGTCAAATAAAACAATAAAACAAGACCTAATAATAAGTGTTTGGATTGTTTTTTCTTCACAAGAAGTCTATCTCCACGAGGAACACAATGCATCCAAATGCATCAAAGAAAGGAAGCTCAACTTCCGGGTTTTTTCTCTTCCATGATTGAGTCAGTGGAGCGCAAATGTGCGTTCGAAGTTGAATGAATTGATTCATTACATCCATGATTATTATTTCAACTCACTTTCAGTTTCGTTACAATATGGTTCACATGCCAAAACAATAAAAAATTCAAGAAAATAAAAAAAAAATTGAACATCTAATTTACGGGGATCACAACTTGAAACCAGTCTACTACTTTTTAGTAATAATGTGCGTGGGTATAACTGTAACATTGGCACCTCCAACGGCATTGGCAACGGGATACTATTTGTGGCATTGTGGTCAAAATTTCGTTTTGAAAGGCAGTGGTGACCAATCACAATCACCTCCTCCATCACAAGGTTGGCTGGTTGAGTTACACATGCGGCATAACAACAATCGCCGGTATGTACTTGGGTCTAGACAATGCCATTTACAACTACGAAACCAGAGGAAATGCTACCACCACCACTACTACTACTACTACTACTACTACAAATAGTAATGCATCCAACAGCAGCAACAGCAGCAACATTAACAACAAGTATTTTTTGCCCCACAAAGCCAAACCTGGTCAAGGATTTGTGCCACCTCAAACTGTTGCCGAATTGATGGAAAGATTGGGACCTCCTTTGTTGAGCCGATTGGGAGCGGCTGGATTTAGCTTTTTTGGTGCCGGTGTTGTACAAACCTACGTCGCTCAATGGCTCGATAAAAATGATAATAGTAGTACCTGATAGTGAGCATGTCGCACGATCTCGATAGAGAGCAAGCGGAGCATTGTCCCTGCCAGTGGGAACGATAAATGCATGCAGTTACTGGATGGATGTCCAACCAATACTGTAACTTGATCAAGACGGCGATAATACTGATGTGACCGTGCAAGAAGGTAAATTGGCAATATCATATATCATCCCCCCCATCCCTCCAAAAGATGTTGCAGAACATTTCGTACCCTTTCCTGAAATGGCAAAGTTTGTTTTCTTGTGATCCTCTTACGCAATAATTGCTCGTTCCTTCAGTTAATAGTGTTGCGACAGACCCAATTCTGTTGCCAGCATAAGGGCTACACCCAGCATACTGCCGTATAGAATGGACAAGTCATCATCATTATCATCATTCTTTGGATGCTGGTTACGCGAATACCGAATAGATTCCGGATACAATTCGTCGATCGCTACAAAGCACATGATGCCAGCCACCATGGCCAAAATGTTGGACAAGGAAAAGAAAGTCACGATGGAAGTGAACAATGATGATGATGACGACGGCGGCGGCAACGACATTATGGACAATTCAGGCTGGTTTTGCAAAAACTGAAGTGCCAACACTGCCCCCAGAGGTTCAGCTAATCCAGAAATACTAGCCAATGTAAATGCCAACCAAGGTTGGTTGGGTCTGGCAGCCAAACATGGAGCGGCAATGCACATACCTTTTCGTGATGTTGATGCATTTATTGATGCATCAGTTTTTACAAACAAACAAACAAACATATATATATATATATATATATATATATATATCATATATATATAGTATGGGCGTGTGTTAGGCAACGCGAGTTTTTGGATTCTTCACAAATAAAGTATTAACCTACTGAGTTCAGGTACATACCTTCTGGGATATTGTGAACCATAATACCAAAGGCCACGGAAAATCCTAGTTGCTGTGAATGATAGGTACTTGCCGACACGGCCACACCTTCAGGGAGATTATGTAACAGCAGACTGACAAATAAAAGCATGGTGACCCTCCAACTCTGGTTTTGCTCCAGTTCCGTTGTCGTTGTTAGAGTTGTCAAGGTAGACGGACCAAACTCAATACCCTTGTCCATCGCATGATGTTTGTCATGATGAAAGGGAGAACAAGAAAGAAACGACAATGTATTCTCCTTCTTTGCTGTGCATCTTTTTCTTTTTTCCTTTTGGTGTTGCTGTAGTATCTGTTCAGGCTCGGGAATGAGAAACTTAGACAGTCCGTAGTACAGCAAGCATCCAATTCCAAAGCTGACCACTCGTTGCTGCAGTAAAAGCTCATCGATGATCTGCAGGTGAGGAAAGTCCACTACACCACTCAAACATTCGGGCAGAATACTGACAACGCTGACAGTGATCATGACACTGGCGGCCAAACTCAAATAAAAGGGCAGACGCTGCTTTGTCGTAGTACTTGATACATTGGTGTCATTGCCATTATCCATCCGAAGTACCATGGCAGCACCCAAACAAGTGGAGGCACCCGCTAACGCACTCAAATAGACGGGAAGCAGGGATCCTGACACAAGCGACAACGATGTTGACCAATTATCGTTTTTCATGACTGGTAGTAACAATGAAACAACGCCACCCTCTGTCATCATGCTAATAGAGGAAGGAGGAGGGGGAGATGCAAGTGATACCCTTCGCGCCAAGGAAATAGACGTTGCAAGGTCCGAACAAGTACCACTGAGGAAATTAGCGGACGTGAGGAACGAAGGAATAGATCTCATTGAATTATTCGTCTATTGGCTGCTGATTTGTAGTTTGTTGAATTTATTTCTTTGAATACTGAATACTACTAAACTTCAGACTTCAGATCCATCCAGATCGGATTGATTTTAAAAGGCTTCGCTTTTCAAGTCCGAGATAGGGTTCTCAACTACAAGCTACTAGTAGTGCTACTACCGCCTACTTTAGCTATGTAGTACGTCATACTAGACTAGTAGTAGTACTAGTAGTACTACTAGACTAGTGAGTAATACAGTAGTACACTACAACGAGTAATACTAGCTAGGAGTCGTAGCTAGTTGTACAATACACTACTACCATGAGTCAGCAGCAAGGGATATAGAGGCAAAATCAGTAATCAGCAGTTGTTGTATCAAACTAGCGGTGAACTGCTGCCATTTGTTGCCGAGACAGATGCTTCTTGTGATGCCTGTTGCGGTACTAATTTGTGTTTCAAGAGCAGTGCTTGAATCAAAACGGCGCATTAGGGGAAATTCTAGTAGCGAAGTGTCTCCAATATGCAAAAATGTTTCATCGCGGCAAGAGGCATCCTTCAACCCTGGTGGACTCCTGTTGTAGTCTAAAGAGTCAAGTTTTAGTCCAAAAAGACACGCACTTTTGTGCGATCTCGCTTGGAAGAAGCCAGAGCTTGTTATAATTCCATTGCCAACCTATCACTTATCCCTTCTCTCCTTTTGCTGGCTATTTTTGCTGCGGAAAATGGAAGGCTACTACAATTTTCAGGCTGTAATAGCGAACGTTCCACCCGGGCACCTTAAATAAAGCGCAGTACGACTGAGAATCTGAATCCCACCGAGCTTCTCTTATTCGATTCCGAGTCTACAGTAGACTTGTCTACTCGTACATCATGACAATAATTAGACATTCAAGTTTTTTTTTTCGTACATCATTACAATCTAATATCACTCTGTATAATGGTTTTACTCCAGTCCCCCACACAAAAGCAAGCTACAGCATGAGCATTTCAGGTAGCAACGACAAAAACAACAACGATGTCTCTGACGGCAGTGGCGCCCACCTTTCAACGACTCAGCAGCAACAGCAACCGTTCGAATTACCATTAGGGAATGGAATTTTCAGTTCGGTCAAACGAACCGTCTCAAATTCTTTTGCGCGAACAGTGACGGTCTCCAAGAATACTCATCAGACTGTCAAAATTGAAAATACCCGACTCAAATTAACGAAGCGAAAGCAGGCCTTTGGTATCGAGTACATGGATTTGCTCTTGGCTGGAGGCGGCCCCGCAGTATTGCAGGACTGTCAAAGCTCCGCCCTCAAAGAAATTCAACGTTTGCAAGGAAAACTTAAGAAGTACAATGGATTGATTTCCAAAAACAAAGAGGAGCTACATTGTAAGATTAGAAAAGAAACCTCTCTCTTGTCTTCCATTACCGTCACTACCATGGTGGCATCAACTTCAACGAGCGAAGGTCAAACTAGCTATGATGATTATGGTGAGTACAACGGTGATGTTGGTGGTGATATCAGTGATGCTGCCCAACATCCAACACCGACAGCTCCGCTGGAAGAAACGCCGAATGCGCCCTTTAACGAAGTTCGTACCCTGTAAGCTGAAGCCAAGCTTTATTAAACGAGATCATCGATATAGTACAATGTTTGTATATCAAGTGACACCACTGAGTATAATTGTTTTTACACAAATAAATGTGTTTCATACACAGAGAAAACCCAACATGATTAGATAATCTAGTGTACACGAGCATTGCCTCCGGCGGATGCCCCGTGGTGCACTTGCGCGACACCACCGTACAACATGGAATCATCATCTCTATATCCCAAACCTTCCCGATTAAAAATTTCCAGGACTTGCCGGGGTCCATCGTCCAATTCTTCATCCCTGAGAGTCCAGCCAACATTGAGGACTTCTTCTAGAGCTTGTTCGGTTCCAACATATCTAGACCCCCACAGCGCTTGTTCTTCTTTCCGCCAGGCATGGTAATGTGCCGCAATGGTCCAAAGGCAAGCACCTACCAACGTTACCAGCAGTACAACCAATCCTGCCCATTCTTGTGGTGTTTCCAATCCCTTACCTTCTCCCTGTACTAATAGAGGCTCCGTTACGGTGCCTAGTCCATCCTGTGCATCCCGATCGTCTTCCCCGAGTGAATAAGGGCCGTCCTCGGAGCTGTCGCTCAAGGAGAGGGACATGTGAGGATCGAAATCGTCACTTATGTAGACCTCATATTCGTTACCGGGCAGAGTCACTCCCACGACAAATTCCTTGTGGAGCAGTTGTTCAAAAATACCTGCAGCACGATTAATATGATAGCCCAACCACAGTTCCATTTGTTCTTCCAGTAAGTCCAAGGTATCGGAATCTGTCAAAGGCGATCCCAACCCATTTTCATCTCGTTTGTAGGCTTTGTAGGATACGGTGTGTTGCCACCACTGTCCCAACTTCATGGTCGACTCGGCACCGGCTCCGTATAGGTCGTCGTCGAGTACGGAGGTACTACCATTGGCCGACACTTGCATCGTCGACGTGTTGTTGGTGTTAGCGGCAACCTGATCCGCGGGCACGGGCGTAGCTTGCGTTTCGATGTGGACCAGACCCCAATGAAAGGCCCAATCTGGTTGCTGGTACCGAAAACCCGTGCCGTAATAGAGCTGAAACCACAGTGATTGGTCTTCGGGAATAATGACAGGCAGATCGTCCGTATCGATCAGCGCCGTGAGATTGATTGCATCCAGGTCAAAGATGTCCGAGGTACTGGCAAGTTGCAAAAAACTGGCAATGGCTTCGGCCTTGTGCGAATCGACATCAACATGCTGCAGCAGCGAGGTAAGCATGTCCTCTTCCCGCAGGGCACTCGAAATGTTGAGGATGCGTGTTACGGCTCTGGTGACAGATTTGGGAATGCCGTGATCCATGAACTCTGGCAACGCAACACTGATGGAAACCTTCGCCAAGTTGCTGACGTAGGGACGGGGAGTCGGAGCCGGTGTGGGAGAGTTGGTGGGGGCAGGTGTGGTAGCAACAGTGGAAGGGAGAGTTGTAGCGGCGGTACTAGCAGAGAAAGACGCTGAAGGTTCCGCAGGAGCCACTGCGGAAGAGTCGTCTTCACCTTCGTCAACTTCCTCGTCATCATCGTCTCCACCATAAATGGAAGCATCGTAGTCGCCACGACAAGGTGGAAGGGCGGATTGACCCGTGAGAGCTTGAAAAATATCTCCTAACACATCACCTACAAGGTTAGTTGCGTCACTTCCGCTGCGTCCAGCTGGACTACCACTGCCATCGTCCTCTCCCCAATCAGCTTGATTCCCGTACGTCTCACAGCTCAGAGCCTCGTCTTTGTCGGGATGGTACTTTTCTGCCAAAAAGCGTCTTGGTGATGGTAATGATAGTACCAGGTTGGCCCAAGTGGAGGAGAATGAGAAGAAAGAGGCGCTGCTACTGTTGTTGGCAGGAGTCATTGTGGCCTCTGTTGCTCCTTCTTCTTTGCGGTACATCGAAGCATTCTGCGGGCTTCTCCTGCTGTTCTGTAACTCTGACTGATTTGTTATCTTTCTCCTCCTCCTACTTGTCGTAGCAGCGTTTGCTAGTGGCGGAGATATGGACGAGAGTCCCGTGTTGTCTTGAGCGGTTGGTCCTGTTCGTAATGTCGAAGAAGAAGGCCAATTCCTGCTTTTATCGCCGCCGCCTCGTATTATTCTACTATCGCGGTTGTGTTCAGTATACGGTGATCCTTCTGCGATAGGTGTGCTACAACTCACAATTAAAAGCACGACCAGTAATCCCATCCCCAGGACGGACCGGCCACTGGTACTAGTAGTAGAGGTGGAGCCTTTTAAACGTGAGAAATCCTGCTCCTGCTGCTGCTCCTGCTGCTGCTGCGGCGGCGGCTGTGGAGATAATGGCGACAGCGGTGATAGAGGAGCAGGACTTGGGGGGTGTAATGGGGCCATGACTGACTAGCTATGGGCGGAGTGATTGTCTTAATGCTTGATTTAATGCACGGTTTGTATGTAAGTAGTGGTAGAGTATGTACTGTAGCTCAAGGTAAGAAGTGAGCTGGAGACGGAAGCACGGAAGTGCTCGTGCTTTTGATTACCGGAGCTGATACTGGTAACTGCTGTTGTTTATCTAAAGCCAGGTCATGTGAATAATGTAAACCCCATTTAGGCCTCTGCTACTTAAGAAAAGTAGTCCGGGATGACGTAGAGTGACATACATACCAGGTACAGTACTCTCAAAAAAGTTGGGCCATCCGTTGGGATCTTACCTTCCACCCGGGTATCATCACATCATGTTGCGCAACAGTGTGTGTGAAATCATACCTTTATTTGGGCCTCTTGCCTCCTTGACACGATTTGTGAAGTGTGAAGGGACAGAGATGACCATTGCCAGAGTCCCTTGAACGATTCCGCGGGAATTACAAAACAATTTTTTCTCAAATCAACCATCAATCCAGTACGTTCGCAGTGTTTCATAAGTTTTGATGGGATGCTGGTAGCGGGAATCTCACCCAAATTTAATACATACTGTTGTGCCTGCTGGGAGGCGGATGAAACTGTTGTGCCTGCTGGGAGGCGGATGAAGTCTGCGCCAGTTACGGTCAATGCTTCCAACCTGCGTGGAAGAAAAAGGATGGCTCCTTCCTGAGTTGCATTGGCCAATCCTCGACTAGCTACGTAGCAGCTAACTGTACGAATAATAGTTGCCTAACCTGCCTTCCACGCGCTGTGTTGCTGGCGGAAGAATCGCATGCTTTTCGTTACTAGTACACACCACCGATCAAAAAAAAAGTTCCAATGAAATGTTGCATGTTGCCTGGGGCAAAAGGCGAAAAACTTGAGAGGCAACTATGATACAACAGCAGCTAACACAAATAGACGTGATTGACCAGGTGACGAGGTCTTCACGCCCGTAATGCCCAACTCTTGCTTGCATCCAACACATGTCTGGGCGCGCTTCATATTGCTGCTACCAAGCCCGGTGCAGCGGTTTTCAAAGATAAATACACAGATCCTTCAATACCGTAAGGGCCACCAGCGCGTTCATAGGGCGGCGCCTCAGCTCTTCCTCCATCGGACACACACTCGTCCTCCAACAAGTTCTGGACAACAGCAAATTTCAAGAACAAAAACTTCGACGTGAGGAAGTTGAACAGCAAGATAAAATCAATAGCAAAGTGCATTCGATACTACGAATCCCATAGGGTATTCTAGGTATTATTGTTTGCTGTAGGCATAGTCATTATGTTGGGAAATACTTTCTACTTTCTTGTGGACATCACCCGTGTATCAGTGATGGAACTCTTTCTCTTAAAGGGACACCAGATCTGTACAAGAGCGAGTTGATCGGAACGCAACATTGCTCAGGCTTAACGTTGTGGGACAAAAAAAGCATAGTCGATATGATCTCAAATACTCCTCCAAAAAGGGAACGGGCAATCGATGGGACCAAAATACCAGAGGCGAAAGCTGTTGCCATCCTTAGCCGTGTTCAACATTAACGGTGCCAGCAGTCATAAAACATAAAAGTAAGTAATGACAAATACAATAATTTGTTCACCAGCTCCTGGCAAACAATACATGTAAAACTAAAAAGTAGTAGCGCACTAAGAAAAAGCACACACACTTCTTCCCACTGCTCAATATGTGTAATATTATTTTCTTGGAGTATCTTGTCTTCACTCTATCATCGCCACCTTTCTCACACAACAGCTACTCCTCGAGTCCTTCCCGATTCTCTGCCACTGGGCCTGTGCCAGGCAAACGGTAAAATTCTACAACAAACTCGAGATCATCGCTTAGTGCTTCGACCTGATGTTTAACTTGTGGTTCAATGATACCCTTCGTCGCTGTGTCGATTATGTGCACTGATTCTCTGGGCTCGTTGATTTGATAACGAAGACGTCCTTGTGAAACATTGATCACGCCCCATGTTCCCGCCTTGGTGGTGTGTTCTTTGAGCAGACCTCGGGGTATGGTATCTTTGGTGAATTTTCTGCCCCCTTTGGGGACCTGACTGTATTTCACCACTCCTTTTGGCAAGGATTTCATGCCAAGTGGAGCAGATGATGATAGCATTCGCATCGGTGTTCTAATGACAAACGCAAAACTTGACTGAAGCATCGTCAAGAGAAAGACTGCCACTGAGGTTAGCTTGCTTCTGAATGACATTTCTTAATATGTTACACTTCGGCGTAGATTTTTTTTATTGCTATAGTCTAGAGTAGTTAGTAGAGTACCTATAGTGAGAAAATCAAGGTATGCTCAGTAGCTTGAGTAGTAAATATGCAGCTAAATGCAGCGGTGCAGTTAACACAGGCTGCGTTTCCGATTCGTGTGTTTGCAGGGGGTATTTGCCCCCTGCACTTCCAGGGGGGGGTATTTACCCCCTGTGCCGAATTTTTTTACTATGTGCTACTACTAGAAGTACAACTAGCTACTCTACTGGCCTAGCACTGGTGTATTCAGTCCAGTACTTTTTGGGGACTAAGGCACCA
>Ga0100402_1002339_pt1 | contig 21350 bp, 23 predicted proteins | sample CryGeyme20150102_FD_80419 | JGI IMG/M metagenome (GOLD analysis project Ga0100402, IMG submission 80419) | Groundwater microbial communities from Crystal Geyser aquifers in Utah, USA - Crystal Geyser metaG 2015-0102 | ecosystem: Environmental > Aquatic > Deep subsurface > Groundwater | place...
CACCACGTTGTTCGCCCAGCTAAGTAGCCAGAAAAGTATCGCGGCACCGCCCGCAAAAAATACCAATCGCCACACAACGAAATCGATGTAGTTGCATAGTGTTTCTTTGACGGTCATAGGGTTTGGAGTTTGTTTAACGCGATGGAGGGCATAGCTCAGTAGCGAAAGCACAAAAGCTACAGCTGGTATGTATACGTTGAGTTTCTGGAGGTCATAAGCCTGATCGTTCATATTGGGATTAATCATAGCATTTAAGTCGGCGGTATTGACTATGTTCCACTTTGCAGAAAATATGACATATGGCAGAAAATTCCCGCAGAGAACTCGCAACTAGGCAAAAAACTTGGGCAAAGAAGTTGGCGGAGTTTCTAACAAAAGCCAACATTTCTCCAAACATGATTTCGATCTTCAGCATGGTCTTTGCTTTGCTTTCTGCTTTGGCATTTATGCAACTTAAGTCATCCCAAGAATGGTTTTGGCCTTTGCTCGGAGTCGTGGGTATTCAGCTCCGCTTGCTTTGTAATTTGATGGATGGTCTTGTTGCCATTGAAGGTGGAAAGAAGACTCCAACGGGTGATCTCTACAACGAAATCCCCGATCGATTTGCAGACGTTCTAATTATCCTTGGCGTAGGTTATGGTCTCACACAGGCCTTTGCTGTGGAACTTGCCTGGTTTGCAGCTTTAGCAGCTGTTATGACAGCCTATATTCGTTGCCTTGGAGCATCGCTTTTGAATAAACACGATTTCGTGGGTCCTTTTGCCAAACAACACCGGATGGCATTGATCTCCTTTGCGGGCATCATCGTTTCGATAGAGAGAGCTTACGAAAACTACCAATCGCAGGCTCTCTATTATGTTCTTTGGTTCGTAGGTGTAGGCGCAATGATCACATTCGCTAGAAGAGCTTTACGTATTGCGAATGAGTTAAAGGCTAAGGCATGAATCCCGTTTCTCAGCTAGCTCCAATTCTGTGCTATTTGGCTGCGGGAATTCTAGGGGCTATTGGTCAGTATTTTTACAAGATGGGCGCTTCTAGCCTTGGGCAAGTAGCGCTATTGAAGAATTATAATTTATTTATTGGTGCTGCAGCCTTTTGTGGGGTGATGGTGCTGTTTGTGCTCGGCTTCAAGTGGGGCGGTAGGTTAAGTGTTGTCTATCCGTTTTACGCAACGACATTTATCTGGGGCGCACTCATTGCGCACTACTTTGAGAAAGAACACATCAGCACAATGATGATCGCTGGAATTTTATTGATTTGTGTCGGTGTGGCTTTTGTCGGTGCAGGCGCTAAGCAAGGCTAGTGTCACTTTCAAGGCAGTCTAACGCCTCTTAGTGCCAGAGCGGCCTGTCGACTTCTTTTTCTAGCTCATCAAATATCGCAGCAATTTTTTTAGACGGTTTTTCATCATTATGGCCTGTGATGGGTTCGCCGACGACGACGTCACAAAAGAAGGGAACGACGATAGGGTCACCTCTCGGCATCACTTTTCCGAGTCCATGCAAAAATACCGGGCACACCTTTAAGTTTGGAAATTTACTGCAGATCACATCAATACCCGATCGAATCGTGCTTCGTTGCTCCGGCTCTCCGCGTGAACCTTCCGGAAAGAAGATCACAATCTTATTTTCCTCTAGGGCTTTGAATACGTTTGCCAATATGTCTTCTACGCTTTCTCCCTCTTCACGTTTTCTCTTTACGGGTACGAGATTCATGACGTATTTGGAAAACAAAGCTAGCAAAGGATTTCCAAACCAATAGTCATGAGCCGCGACGGCACAAACCCTGTGCACTCTTCCCAATGAAAATAGCGAAAACAGTACAGGAGTGTCTAGATGGCTGTTGTGGTTGGCAACCAGCAAGGCAGGACCTTTCTTCGGTAGACGCTCGGGATGTTTGAGCCTCAGACCTACGACCAGTAGAGTGATGGGGCGCAAAAACACCAATTCGAAGATTAGGCGAGGAATGACTCTAATCATTTTACACGGCGAAGTAGTGAATGAAGTGGAAGTAGATCAGTGCCGTAAAACAAAGGCTGTCGATGCGATCGAGCAAACCTCCATGACCCGGTAATAAATTTCCAGAATCTTTGACTCCGATATCCCTCTTGAGAGCAGAGATCGATAAATCTCCAAAAAAACCGGCAACCGCTAAGCACACACCAAGTGCCAGAGAATAGTTGTGATTGAGCGGAGTCATGTATGGCCCCACGAAATAGAATAAAGTTGAAGTGAGGATGACTCCTCCGAGAAAACCTTCCCAAGTTTTGTTGGGGCTGACCTTTGGGATGATCTTATGTTTCCCGAATAACTTTCCAGAAACATATTGGAAAACATCGTTCATTTCGGTGGCGACAATCAGAAATAGAATAAGAGCTTTGTGGTCGGTAAAGGAGGGAAATTTCAATGTAGCCAGCATTAAGATGTGGCTGATGGCGAAGACGTTAATCATTAGTCCCCAGTGAAGCTCGCTAAGTGCCTTCAGAAAGCCACTAGTCTCTCCAATCAGAATCATTCGTATCGGAAGAAGTATGAACATCCACACGGGAATGAAAACAATCGACATTCCATACCATCCCGTTTGCACAAAGTAATACTGAATCGGAATCGCGAGGTAGGCCCACAATAAAACACGTCTGTCGGCGCGACGAGTAGGGATGAGCGAAAGGTATTCTTTGAGGGCAAGAAAACTAATAAGGCCTGTGCATATCGCGAAGGACGGAGAAGGTAGCATCAAGCCGCCAAGCAAGAAGATGAAGATATACCACCAAGTCTTCATTCTGAGCTTTAGTTCTTCGGCTTGTTTGGGGGAGAACTTCAATCCCCAGATGAGTGCGGTGGCTAGGATTAGCGCTCCAAGGATCGAGGCGCTTAAAATCTCAAAATTATCGAGTTGATTCATGCTTTGAGTTTAACCGAGCGTGGCAAGAACACACTATGAGGCGGGGGCTTAATCTACAGAGGCAGTGCGGCAATTCGGCAGGTCGACTTCTATTCTTCCCAAGGATAGAAATATGGAGTGAGAAATTGGATTCGTTTTTGTCTTCTGAGCCTAGCTGCGCCTGCTGTCTTTGCGGCACCCAATGTCTTACTTGTCGATAGTTCCTTTGCTCCGGTCAAAATTTCAGGCAAACAACCCTTCAAAGATCTTTGCTTTTTGATCAGTGAGAATCCTGGGAATTATCCCGAAAAGGGCGACTGCTACGATTCCGTAGATTGGGCGGATGTTTCGAAGTCAGATGTTGATTTGCTCAAGGGGATGCAGGATCACCTGGCTGGAAAGCCTTCAACACTTGCTGTGAAGTGGGCTAGTGTTCTGGTAGCTCAACCGGACCAAGCACAAAGGGTGCTTGGCGTCTACACCGAGGCTGTGCATGGATCGCGTAGTTATTCAGTCTTGAAGAAAGCTTCTTTAAACAAGGCAGAGATCATCCCTGTTAGAAACATGAGTTCTATATCTCCTCAGATGGCTCATCTTATGAACGCTGTAAATGATCCGAAAGAGCTCGATGCCAAAAATTTAAAGCTCCCTCGGTATAATCCCGAGTGCGGACTTGTAAAATATTCCGACAAAGATCTCTCGGAGTTTCAAAACTCCAAACGCACTCTCGAATATCACCATCGTCTTAGTAAGATTCTATCGGCCCATAAAAGTATTCAATTGGTGAACCTTTCACTGGGCTATCGATTGTCGTGGGTGAGGGAAGACAACCCCAAGTGCCCGGAAGAGGCTTGGATACGAGAATATGAAATCCTAAAAAGCGCATGGACCAATTTCATTCGCCAGCACGCCAATGTTCTCTTCGTCGTCGCCGCCGGTAATGAGTCTGAAAACTTTGATGACCCGTTCAAGGCGAGTGATGATTTATGGGCTTCGATTTCGACCTTACCTAACTTGCTACTAGTTGGGGCCATGAGACGTGGAGGTGATCGTTATGATTCCTCGAACTTTGGAAAGCTTGTGGAAGTTACGGCTATTGGAGAGGGGATTCCGGCAAATTCTCCACTGCCGGGTGTTGAGACCGGTTATCCAACAGAACTGCGTGGCACTAGTTTCTCCGCACCTGTTGTGACCGGACAGGCCGTTGGTATACTAAGGAAGTTTCCGAAAATGGGTGTTGCTACCTTGAAGAAGCAACTTATAAAAAACTTTTTGGAAACAAGAAAAACTTTGGTTTTCGAAAGCCTGAATAAACATTGTGGCGCCAATAAGAATGAGGATGCTTGTTTGTCGGTGCTCGCGAGTCTTGTGCAGACGCCCGGCCTATTGTGGGACGACACGGCGGAGCTATTTCTGATTGGAAAAGCCGCATGGGAGTTTGCACCGTTTCCCATGGCCTTTGATCCATCGACTAAGGTGAGTGGACAGATAAAAATGTTCCCCGTGAAAGATCAGATGCTTCCGGGGCTTATACTGAGTCCGAAACTCGGAGTCGAAGAGCTGCTCCTTACTCTTCACCATGAAATCTATCACTTTGCCTCCATGCGCGAGGCCTTTAATGATTTTTACAAGCAAAACAAAGTTGAAGGGTGCGTATCGCCTTACCAGTTAGCGCTTTTAAAAGATGAAACCCCTGCTTATATTCGAGAATATCAATTCTATGAAAAGTCACCGAAATGGTTCAAGAAAGCTTTGTCTAAAGTTGTTGTTGATTCCAGACTTTTCGGGAGCAAGATGAACCTCGAGGAATTTTATCGAAACCTAGATCATCAAATAAAAATGGATAAGAAGTTTATTGTTAGGCGGTATGTTGAGTTGGGACAATATCCAAAATGCGCGGCCGCACTTTTGAAGTCGAATTAACAAAAACGAACTCTGTAGGTCAAAAGGAAAACAACATGGAAGCATCGTTAGAGATCCAAAGTAAGATTCGTACCGAAATACCCATGGCTGAATTCATGGATTTCACACTTCAGTTGCTAGACCAAACTAATGCTCGGGCTTCAATTCCACTGCCTCAAAACAGCAACCACCTTGGCACAGGGTTTGGTGGTAGCCTTTACTCCTTTGGGGCGCTCAGCTGCTACAGCGTTGTTCTTTGCAATTTGGCGGCCCTGCGAATCGAGAACCCTTATGTTGTGATCGCAAGCGGTGAGATTGAATACCTCAAGCCTGCAAGAGGCGACATGACTTCCAACGTGAGTTTGGATCAGGCTTTACATGCGGAATTTTTGGATTCTTTTCACAAACGTGGCGTCGCAAAACTTCCACTAGTAGCCGGTGTGTTTTCGGAGGGCCAAGAGTGTGCAAAATTTGTAGGTCAGTATGTGGTTAAGAAAAATAGAAGATAACCTTTTCCCACTCTTCGTCACATTTAGTTCGAAAAGAGACTCATCATATAAGAAGCATCCATATGACGATAGTGGCACAAATAAAGTGAAATCTTAACGTCCTCGAGATTCATAATACATTTGAAGTTGGCCTTGTCGCGATTGACGAATTCCTTGGCTGAGGTTTCGTTGAGGAATGCGATGCCTTCCCCGAGGCTCGCAAGATTCATTTGCATGGAGGGGTCTTGTATCTCGGCGTGGATGTTGGGGCTGATTCCATGGCGATGAAAGTATTCATCAAGGGCTTTTGCAAGTGGTGAGTCCGGCCCAGGAAATATCAACGGGCATTTTTCAAAAATTTCTTTCGGAGTCAATTTCTTGCTCGTAAATTTTTTGTGACAGCATACGTAGATTGATGATGTCATGAGGAGATGTCTATCAATAGCTTTGTTGGAAATTTGAGGAAGGCTGTCACTGATGAGGAAATCAATTTGTTCGTTCTCTAGATACACTTGAAGTGTTGAGGCTTCTGCTTGTATCAGGCTCATCCTTCTTTGGGGATCGGGAATGATATGATGAGAGATATGTGCCAGGACTGAAACTGGGGTTGTGGGGCTGGCGCCTATACGGTATCTTTTTAAGACGTATTTGTCTTTCTGAGAGGCTTGTAAAAAGTCCCAGCTTACCGCTCGCACTCGGTCGGCATGCCTAAGAAGTTCTTCCCCAAAGGCCGTGAGTTTCATTCCTGCTCTTCCGCGTGATTTCACAAACAAAGGCTCTCCTAAGCTGTCCTCGAATTTCTGTAACTGTTGACTCAATCCCGGCTGTCCGACGCCCAGCATCCTAGCCGCTTTGGAGATGGATAGCTCTTGCGCAGCCGCTAAGAAATACAATAATTGCTGGTAGTTAAAGCTATTTCTAAGTTCTTTTAGTTGTTTAATCTTAATATCACTACCAACAATGTTTGGATTCATAATTATCTATTATTACAATCATAAGTTTTGTTCGACAATAAGATTATCAAACAAGTTATCCCCAAGAAGAAGGCACCCGGATGGTGCGGGGAGACAGTATAGGGAGGTATTTATGAGACAACTTAACGTATTTAACTGGAGGACTCTTGTAGACGTCGATACACCGCCTTGTTTGAGTATGACAGTCAACCTCAAGCGTTCTCAACAGAAGTCATGGGGCGAAAGGTTGATGGCTGAAGTCGGGCAAGCAGAAAAGCTTGTTAGGAAGAGCTACGGCGATCGTGGCGTCGAAGCATTGAAGCTGAGGGAGAAAGTTGAAAACTTTGTTTCTTCTCAGCAATTTCCGGTAGCGCAGTCTTTGGGGATATTTGTGAATCCAGAGATGTCTGCTTATGCGGCTTTTAGTAAGTCCTTTCCAGAACTTTGTGTGGTTTCGGATAGCTTCCACATCAAACCTTTTATCTATAATGACTGGCAGCGGCCCGTCTTTGGAGTCTTTGTCACTCATGGACGCTTAGAGTTTTATTTGGTGAATCATTTTGAGATTGTTCCTCAAGGAGCGTTTGGGGGAATTAAGGAGTTTCTTGGAACTCGAAAACTTGGAGCTCAAAGCATATTTGTGTTTGCGGAAAATCGCTGGGGTCAGAATCTACATGACAAGGCTGTGGAAGAGGTTAAGTCGCGCGGTTTTAGAATCGTAGAAACCGGTGCAGAGGACAGACAGGTCTTTTTGTCTCAACTTCCAAATATTGCTAAGGCTCAACACTACTATGAAGAGCAGAGTTTCTTAAGGCATGCGAAGGCACATTACCCCCTAGAAACTCCATCGAGAATCCTTTCTGACCTTAAAAAGTCACCGTCTCGAGCAGGAACTTTTGCCTCATCGGTCATCAATCCCTTATGGGGAAAGATCCACAGGAGCAAGTTAGATATCAGCATGTATGAGCAACAATTTGATGCTGAAGATGATTGCATCGTGGATGACCTTTACGAGATTGCATTACAGAAAAATATGAACACTTTGTTTGTAGACCCTGGGAAATGGGATTTGCCCACGCCATTTGTTTTCAATAAATCCCCAAACAAGCCCCTCAAGGAGGAAGTCGCATGAAAAAAGAATTAAGATTTGTAAATATACCCCAAAGTAAATTTATAGAAGATTTCGTGGAGAAGAAGGTTGAATCCTGTCAGCATCTTTTCAATCACAAACAGCATGGAATGAAGATCAACCTTAAGGCAGAAAATTTTGCCTCCACTCCCGGAGGGGATGACTATTCTTGCGAAGTTGTTTTGTTTGAAGGCAAGCAATGTCGAAGTATCGTTAAGCATGATAGCAATATCTACAGAGCAGCGTCGGAGTGTCTTGCGACGTTGAGGAGATATTTAAGAAACAAGCATGGCGGACACGAAATGACCCGCAAGGAAAAGCGTGAGCGCATTCACGCTAAGAAAAGAGGTCTGCTGGTAGCGTAGGACAGCAATACCTAAAGAGTCCCCTGTATGGAGCAGCCTGGTCTTTAAAGGAGACCTAGCTGCTCTTCTTTATTGTTGGAAGAAGAATTGTTGGAAGAGGAATAGAGCGTGATTGCTTTCACTTCGATATCTTTTACAGAATTAAGAACTGATGAAAACCATTCAAAGTAAAAGGCGGAATTTTCTTCGTCAGGCTGGTGTATGAAGAAGAAGAGTTCTCGTAGGCCGCTAGCTTGAAGTTCGATGATGCGTTCGAGCCAATACTCTAGCCGTTCTTGGTCGCGGTCTTCGCCGTTCTCACCAAGGAACCTCACGAAAGCCGTATCGCCAACAAAGCTCTGGTGCAAGACTTCACGCCTGCCGAGAGTGTCACTAATCACAGGGAAGGCATTGTGGGAGGCTAGAAAATCTACCACGTCAGTTAGCAATTCATTGTTCTCATAAAAGTCAGGATGTCGTAGTTCGACGCCGATTTTGTATTGTGGAGGGGTTTTCTTGAGAAGTGTTCCCAGGTCGCCGAGAATTTCGTGCCCTTGTTTGTCTGAGAATTGAAAGAAGCTTGGCCCGAGCTTTTCACCCAATTGGCCAAAGACTCTCCAAAATTTGTCCGTGCGCTCAATGCGGTCAATTAAGTTTTTGGCATTGGTGATGTGGCGCGGGATCTTTGGGCAAAAACGAAAGTCACTCGGCACGCTTTCTCCCCACTGCACGATTCGCTCATCGGGAGGGATGCCGTAGAAAGTGGCATTGAGTTCGATGGCTCCAAGTGCTTTCCCATAGTGGACAAGATAGTCCTTATTTCTGGCGGACTCAGGATAGAGCGAGCCCCTCCAGCCATCGCAGCCCCAAACCGGTCCACCGAGGTGAACTTGCAAGGTGCTCGCTTTCCCGGGCCTTCTTCTGTGATCTAGTTCTGGAAGCTGCAATGACAACGACTGCAGTGCGGTATCTTGGCCGAATTTCATGACTACGTGATTTATAGAAGACTTCACTTTCCAGACAAGTCGTTTTTATGGCCTTTTGGCAAATTTGTAGAATTCTTCCTTGCGGATCTGAATATCGCCTTTAGACTACACGTAAATCATGATGCTCCTGCGAAAACTATGGAGACTAAGCCTTTTTGTTCTTTCCCTTTTGGGGTTGGGTGCCGTATTTACTCTTTTATCTTTTTCTAAGAAACGCAAAATGGCTGACCTTAGGTTGAGAGTTTTCTCTAGGTGGAGCCGCTGGATACTTCGACTTTTTGGGATCCGACTTCATGACAATCTCTTTAGTCGCGATGAAGTTCCATCACATGCAAGGGTTATTATTTCCAATCATGTGAGCTACCTGGATATCCCGATCATCGCCAGCTTTGGTCCGACGCTATTTCTCGCCAAGAAGGAAGTCTCAGAATGGCCTTTGATGGGGAGGCTCGGGAAATCACTGGGGATGCTATTTGTAGACCGGGCAAGCCTCATCAGTCGGGCGAAAGCTATCGTCGACATCAAATCTCAGGTTCGGCAGGGCAGGAATGTTGTGATTTTCCCCGAGGGGACGACGAGCATTTCGGGGCCAGTGCGTGGGCAGGTGCCGTATTATGCGGGAGCCTTTAGAGTCGCACGGGATCAAAATGTTCCTGTGGAAGTGATCTATCTAGACTACAAAGAATTAGACATCTGCGCTTGGGTGGGCGAGCAAACTTTTGGAGATCATCTCTGGAAATTTCTTGGAGCTCCCAAGATCACCGTAAAAATTCGCAGAGAATGGATTCCTGCAATCCCAGGAAAACCCTCGCAGCGAGAGGCCTACCATTGGTCCAGGCAGTGGATTAACGAGGGCGGACATGGCTTCTTCAGTGGCGTTAGAAAGGCGGTTTCTTTGAGACCGGACCTCGGTTGGTGATTTTACTCCAAGCTACGGAGAATGTGCTAAGCTCCAAGCTATGCAAAATGTAATAGCAATTGCTTATGAAGGATCGTTCACGCAAGAAGTTGAAGTGGGGACTCACAATCTCACATCGGATGCCGAGCCAAATGACGGCGGGTCGGGGCTGGGGCCGCTGCCACATGACTTTCTCAGCGTGGCGCTTGCGACGTGCACTTCTATGACTCTGCAAATGTATGCCAAGCGAAAAGAGTGGCCGCTCGAAAAAATTCTTGTTGATGTTCACTTCAAAAAGTCTCCTGATGGAGGAACAGTCTTCTACAAGAAAATCGAGATGGAGGGTGCGCTTAGCGACGAGCAGAAGGCTAAGCTCATAGAAATTTCCGACAAGTGCCCCGTTTTCAAGACGCTCACTGGTGGCATCACTGTCGAAATGGCATAGTGGTTGAGATTTAACCCAAAATTAACTTGGTTAGGGTCTAAGTATTTTCTGCAAGGTCGATAAGTAGAGGATGGATCTGTTGCGTTATTTGGATGGTGCCAGTTTGAGGCTGGTGCTAGCCGTCGCACTTTCGCTTCTTCCTCGGGGCGATTTGGCCGCGGGCAATTTTTGTGTCGATGCGATTGCAGCTCTACATTCTGATGATCCCTTGCCCGAAAGCAAGGCTGCTTTTGATGAGCTTATGCAAAAATCCTTTGAGGTGCAGGCTCGGTTTTTTAATGATTTGTATTTCTGGTCATCTGGGCAGCTCGGGAAGATTAGTTATGACTCATCAATGAAAAGTGTTTCAAATCAAGTCTACAAAAACAGAGCTGATAAACCTTTCTCCCTTGGAAATAATGCTGTGTTGTTTGAGGATCGCATTTACTATGAGGGGTTTATCCGTCGCCTAAACCAAGCTGGAAATCTAAACACCGAAACCATACAGAACCATCCATCCATGTATTGGAAGGCTTCAGAGTCCAAATGGATTTATGATGATACTACGGGGCTTAAGCGACTTAGAGACAGGGCTCTTGAGCAAGGGCGACTTTTCAGAGGCACGAATAAGGTGGAAGCAGATTTGCTGAGAATGGTTAAGGCTGTTCTGGATGGAAAAACACTTGATCATGCACAGGTAAAGCAAGTCTTGATTCCGATTCGCGATGGTTGGGAGTTGAATACAAGGAACAAAACATGGATTTCATCCATCATCAATGATGCTGAAAAGGTCTCAGAAAATTCCCGTGGAGATAAGAGGGACTTTGCCAAAAAGTTGATTTCGCTAGTTCATGATTCAGCTCCGGGACGAGACAAGGGATACCAAGCCATTCACACATCTCGGTCTGACAAAGTTGCAAAAAAATGGGCGCGTGGAGAGGTTTTAACTTTTGAGTTTGATCCAGAGATTATGCCTGCAAAGATTCGAAATTCTCTAGGTGCAGGTATTGAGGTTGCGGGAGCAGGAAAGCATCCAGATATTGAAGTTGTGTTTTTTGAGCCAGATGCCATGATCTATTTGATTGAGCATTTGAAATAGTAGGATCTCGCTAACTCGCTATTTCAGTGCCGAGCCGAGCAGGCTACAGAAGCGAAAGCTTGCGATGGCGAATCCCGCGATAAACGACATAGAAGAAGAGTCCTAGTGGGCCGAAAAATAGAATTGGCATTACGAAGACAATGCGGGCGAGGAGAGGTTTTGATTCTCTCTGACAATCTCTGGCGACCCATCGCCCAATCCACAAATCTCCAAGGATCATATGGTTCCAGGAGCCAAGCACACCTAAAGGGGTGGATAGAAATTCATACATGCTCGCGAACTCAGGTTTGGCGAGTAGGGGCAATAGGTCGGGAACAACCGGCAAGGTCATCCAGGTAAAGAAGGCAGCTAGTATAATGAGGTAGACGTCCACAGCAAGCATGGCTTTTTTGTGGAAGGGGAAGAACAAAATCATGATCCAAAAAGGACCTGGGCTCATCGAAAGGACCTGAAAAATGATGTCGTTCATCACTAAAGGCTACCTATTTTTACCAAATTTTCAATAGGATAGCCTCGTAGAAAATCTGAGCTAGAAGTTGATTTAGGCCATCCACATGAGCTATGACAACCCATGTCCTTCAGACAAGCGCCCAGGTAGCTCAGTGGTAGAGCACTTCGTTGGTAACGAAGAGGTCGACAGTTCAATCCTGTTTCTGGGCTCCATAAATTTTCCTACTTTCACGTTTATATCGGCAAACCTAAACAAAGTTCAACAAATCTAAATACCTAAAACCATAGGGAATCAGATCAGACTCCTACGACTCATATCACTCAACATAAGTGGATATAAGTTAATTTCCCTACCAAAATCCTACTTTCGCAGCTTTCATTTGCAACGTTGCACGATGTTCAACTTTTCTGAACATCCCGCAATGTTTTTCAACCTTTCGATATTTCGTCGCAACTCATCGAAAGGAGTTACAAAAATGAAAGCAAATTTGAACAATGGGGTCATCATCAGGCACCTCAGAAAGTTAGAGGACTTGAATGTTCGAGAGTTCTCTAAAAAGATTGGTAGGAGTCACGGCTGGCTGAGTGATGTGGAGAACTGCACAGGCAAGTGCCATGCTCCAAAAGAGGAGCTTGATAGAATTGTAGAGGTGCTGGGAGCAGCTAAGCATCGGCCCATGTTTCGCACATGGGTAGCCAGTAGCAAGAAGTTCGATCATGTCGACCGAAGCATGGAGGGGGCCGTTCTTAAACATGTCAGGCTTAAGAGGGGGCTCACACTTGATGAATTGGCTGCCAAGGTAACACTCTCAAAATGGCAGCTATCACGAATTGAAAATGGGCATAAAGCTCCTACTGTTGAGCAAAGAAAAGAAGTGCTGATTGCTTGCGGCTATAGCCCGGCAAGCTTCAAAAACTTCTACGCCGACCCCGAAAGATCTAAATCCGTTTCGGCTCGTTACAAGATCGACATACTTCTCAATCGGTTGCCGGAATGTAAGATTCTAAAGATCTTGGAGTATGCCGAAGGACTTATTGAAGCAATCCCCGGTGAAACAGTTGAAGATGCGGGAGGTGAGGCATGAGTATCTCAAAACCTCTGCGATACGCACTTTTGCTGGCTGGAGTAGGCACCTACTTCGGCGAATCAGAGATTCGTTTAGCACCACAGGATCTCCGAATCTGGCTTCTTGAGATGCACGCAAAGCAAATTGAGTTACTCAAAATTGATTGGGGTCAGCCAGGTCTTTGCACTGAGCAATTTTCTAAATCTAAAAAAATCACGTGCAAAAATTCAAGAGTAAAACTCGAGAATTACAGTAAAAAATGATTTTCAGTAGATTCTGAATTTATTCAAGTGCAAGTTGATTTGCTCAAGTGTGAGTGGATTTTTTATTATGTATATAGGACGCGAGGAGTCCAGACATATGAAAAAGCTGTGCTCGGAGCCCAGCCGAAGCGACTTAAAATGGCAGCATCTGAGTTCGTGGAGTAGATATGTCCGCAGCTTTGTCTGATGTAGCGAATCGGAATGTTCTTACCAGTGGCTTCGAGGGTGGCTTTGTGCATCCATCTGTGTATAGTTCTAATCGTTGCGGGATTGTTGGTACGCATATTGACCGATAAAACAAGCCAAGGCAAAGCGTTAGTTACTCGAAGTTGCCTATACTGATTCTGCCACGATTTATAGAAACGCTTCTGCAAAGAAAAAAACCACTTAGGCTCTCTGGGCAAAACTAACATGGCTTCAGTTCGAAAAACTCGACGAGGTTGTCCTGCAATAGATTGCTTGATCCGGAGAACCATTTGATCATCCTTGATTTCAATCTGAGATGTGAGAATATCCCTCGCCGTAAGCCCAAAGAAAAGTGTTAATGCAATGACCATCGCGTATCTGGGTTCAGAACTTGGGTTCTTAATCCAAGATCGTAGTTGCCTTAACTGCGCTTCAGAACAAACTGTGATCTTGGCAGGTCTACGAGCCAACGCAACATCGTCACAAGGGACTTTCAAAATCAACCTCTCAAGTTTAGCCCATCTGTAGAAATGCAATAAATGATAGATTTTGGGACGTAAAGAAAGAGGATTTTTCAATCTGCTTCGCTCTTGTTCAACAAATTCATCAAAGAGTTTTGGAGTCATTAGTAACAGACGTCCACTCTGAAACTTTTTTTCCAGAAATCTCTGGGCAAGGCGTAAATTAGATAGGCGCAATACTAAACTAGAATTCAATGATCCTCGTTTTTTTAGCATGGCAATATAATTCTCAAGGACAGTCACCGTCTTTTGATCAAATGAGGCCAGATAGTTTCTAATGGGAATTCCGCGCTCGTCTTGCGATGCCGAAAGAACTCCTATTTCTTGCAACATGTATCCCACTCTGAGCCAAGGACAACAGTTTCTATTCCCACTAGTTGGGTGCAAAGATGTTCCCAAGCGATCTCTTTTTGAGAGCGAACGAACCGCAGCCCAACTATGAAGCTCTGGAATGCATTCCTTTTCGAGAATTGCAGCAAACTGTCTTGCCTGTTTAGACAGCACCGTTTTCTGTGTTTTAAGCCTTCGTACGTACTGCAAATAAAGTAAGAACAAATACCGATTGTATTCAGATGCGGGTTGGACATTTTTCTCAAGTTCATTTATCAGTCGAATACAAAGGTCACATTGATAACATCTATGGCATTTTAGCTTTGCATGAATAGGCTTCATCTTGGAGCATCCCTGACATTTAATAATTCGCTTCACAACATTGCCTATTCATAATTATTAGGATTGGGAAACTTCTTAAGTGATCTTTTCGCATGGGGAGTATTTTTAAAAGAGAGTTTTTTCTCAGATTTGTCATTGATCTTAAATGGCTTCACCGTGCATAAGTCTTCAAGGCTGCAGTCCAATGAAGTACAGATAATTTCAATGGTCTTTAGACGCAAGAGAGATGGGCGCCTATTCATGTAATTGCAAAGATTTTGAAGAGAAATCAGTGTCCCAGTCTTTTTTAGAATTCGCTTCTGGAACGCTGTAGCCGTAAAGATTCCTTTCTTTGCTAAAAATGATCTCAATCTCCAATGGACGGCCATGTTGCAGATCCCTTCATTACAGTTTTTATTTTGTTGTCCATCCAAGCATCTGAGTGTCGAATGTAACAATGCACTGTATGTGCACTCGAATGCCCTAGAAGGTTCACCAGAGAAGAAAGATGATTAGGAAAACGTTCTATAAAGCGTGTTGCAAAAATTCTACGAAACCAATGCCAACCCATATGGGAAGCTATTGGAAAACCTGCTTGGCAAGCTACATCGACCATTTGTTTCAGGGCGTAATGACAGCTTGAATAAGGAAGCTGCAACCCTTTTCGAGAGGAAAATAAAAAGTCGCCTGCACCTTTGGTTACAATTTTGGGTCGAATTATTTTTAGATAGTAACTTACAGTATCGCGAGCTAATGGAGTAAACAGAGTTACTCTACTTCTCTTCCCGGACCCACGTTTGGCTTTAGCAAAACGTGTTTGTATTTTTGCACTTTCAAAGAAAAGATCGCGGCTGATTTCAAGATGAGTTAGCTCATCAATGCGAAGTCCGCTTTCCCCTGCAAGAACGGCCATTGTATAGTTGCGAGCACGAATTGATGATTGTCCCCCCGGGACGTTCACATAGTGCTCCCTCAAAACGGAAAATAATTCATATAATTTTTCCGGATCAAAGGGAATGCCTAAGCGGCGCCCATCATGATTATTGGGTGGCAAGTCAAATTCCGTAACAGGTTGCTCAATCGCTCCGTAACGATCTTGAATTCGCTCGAAACGGTTCTCAGAATTCTCAACATGAGGAAAATCAATTATGAACGAAAAATAAAGTTTAAGGATTCCAATGTAAGAACGAACAGTGTCGATTTTTATACCGGTATCTAACAAAGTTTGACCATAATCAATTATACGCCTACGTCCTTCAATTGGTTTCATCGCTTCCCAGGTATAAAGAGGGCGACCTTCCTCGGGGCCATGTTCCTCGAACCAGCTTGTCAAAAACCGGCGCTGCCTTAGCTGTCCTCGTGGCGAATGGTTTCTAATTCTTTGGGATTTAAAATAGGCTTCGATCAAATTAAAATGGTCCTGTAGCGATTTACTATTCGATTGTATCTTTTGAGTTGCAGGTGTGCCCTGAGAAATTAGCTTTAACATGATTGACCTTCATAAATCCTCTCTAGTTTTCATAAGAGAGCTAATGAAGTGATGAACGGTAGTCTTTCGGCTTGTTTGCAAGTAATTTCGACTATGGCCTTAGCAAAGGTTGTCGTAAACAATGGTTTTTTCGCTTAGCCAGAGCTTGTTTGCAGCTCGTACACCAAGCTGTATAAAAAAAGGGAGCATTATTTGTTTAAGGCTTGATATTGACACAGGCTCTTCAAACAAACGACTTCCCGCCTGACAGAATCGGATAATTTTTTCTACGCATTTTTTTAGGTATTGATGCCGCTGTATTCTTTGACTTTGATGGTATTTCGCATCATAAAGCCCTTGGTTTCGCCTGTGCCAATCACGCTCATTGGAACGCTGACGGAGTCGCTGGCAATTTGAACATGCCCTAGGTGTCTTGACTTGTGGTCGCGGAGTAAAATTTTTCAAACAAAATTCACATTTGCTAGATTTCATCTTAGAAGTTTAACCGATAAATCCATTCGGACTTGAATAAGTCCATTGCGAATTGAGGGGCTGTATCTATGGTCTTAATTTTATTAACTTTTGATGGACTTCAGTTCTCTAATGTTTTCCAGAGATATCCATTATTCAGCATGGACTACGACGCCACAACCAAGAGCTGCGGAAATAGAGGTCCTCTATATAGACGAGCATCGCCTTAAAAAACTAAAAGCCGAACGCTTGATTGAAGCAGCTTTGCCATTCAAAAACCACCTAGGCTTATCGGCCTAGCGCTTCGGAATCTGGCTCACTCCCTAATCCTCATGCCCACAAAGGCCATGCCAAAGCCCCTTCGGGAACTATTTGTCATGGCCTTTGTCTTTTGGGCAATCGGGGTCGCAAAAGCCATTCCTACACTGGTGACTCCGTTCTCAGCCCCTCTTCGTTGGCGAAGGGGCCTCAAACAAAACGGAGGTCCCAAAGGCCAAGAGCCTAGGAGGAATTTATGAACAATCAAAATCAAACATCGAACACAACCGATCAAGCAGGCGTCTTTCTTTCGCAAGATGGGCAATGGATCAAGATCATCTATCAAGGCAAAACTCTTCGAGTCCTTCATCGCAATTTCTTCCTCAAGCTGCTCGACATTCCTTTCACTCCAAAATCTCAGGAAGCAGGAGCCCAGCAATAAGCTGGGTTCCTCTTAGAAGGAGATGATCATGATGACTCGTGAAGAAATTCAAGAAGCACTTCAAAAGATTGCTTTTCAGAAAAGCGCCGCGTTTTGCTACCAAGACTACATTAAGTGTCCGACAGGTCGTTGTCCGATCTGCGGCTCTGATGACCTTATGCGCCACCTAGAAGGCGTCGGCGTTGAATGGGGAACCTCTTGGGTGATTGAGCACATTCTACAAGAAGAACTCACACCAGTTGCCCTTGAAGAAATTTTTAAGGAGTCAATTCGCCAATGTTATCCCGAAGAAGTCAAAGTCGGCTGGATTACAGTGGACACGATTGAAGTTCTAAAATCACAAGACCCTATTAGCTGGGGTTGTGCACTTTCAGACTATGAGTCTCAAGAGGAAGAAGAAGGCACGATCATGTCCTTTGACAACGGTTCTAGTTATTACTGGACACATGAAGTTGAGGCACTACTAGAAAAGTAGTGCCTCCAATGCAGATAAGAGGAGCAACCTCGCCAGATATATTATTCATATCATGTTTACTCACAATAAGTCGTCATTCGACACTTTCACCAGTTTTATTAGATTCAATATGTTCTTTTACTTTCAACAACCATTCTTGAGTCGAGTTTAAATTTTTTCCAGCATTCTCATTCAACGTTATTGGTTGCAACTGTTTCTCTAGTTTCAAAACTTCTTCTAAAACATCTAGGGGAATATGCTTTTCATAAGATCGGACATAAACAAGAAAAGCATGAAGCCAATACAGTGCATTTAAATTACAATTCCAAAGATTAAAGTTGATGGATTTTATTCTCGGTCTTTCTACCTGTTGAATACACCGATTAATTAAATTTTTGATTTCCCCGAAGTAACTCCTCACACTGAGATCGCTCAGGTTTACAAAAGTATGAGATGCTACGGCTGTAAGAGAAGAGTCCGAGGGAGCATAGAAATGATTTTTATCAGCTGTCACTCCGTCAATTTTAACCAGTAATTCTCTCAACCAGACTCCGCCCAAATCATCATATGTGAGCTTATTTGCTTCAATCAATGGCATACAAAGATCATTATGGTTTTCCAACGACCAGCTTCCAAAATGTGGGCCACCGCACCTCGCAAGAACATCTTTTAAAATATCTTCCGAGAAACTCCATGCTGATAAAATTTCCTGAATCAGCCTTGTACATAACATTCCATCTTCTTCTGAGGGAGTCCCACCTTTCTGATTAGCACGAATTCTCAAATCATATATCCACTCAGAAAAGACCAATACAATTTCTTCCGATGAGAAGTGCTTCTTAATCCACGCTAGATCAAACAAACTTTTATCTCGGTCTCTATGTTCATAAATTTTATGTGCAGCTACCGTCCTAAGGAAAGCAATATGTGATCTTACGAGAGCTTCAAGCAATTCGATAGTTGGTCTTACCTGTAACTGTTGGCATACTTCCTCAGTACATCGTAGGCGAATAATTTTCTTAGAAGCATCTGCGGGATGACTAGAAACCAGCTGTTCAATGACTGCTGGGAGTTCTCTGGAAATGCGCATGAGTGATATGGCCATATCCAGTCCATATTTATGAATTTTCATATTGTGGCGAAGTGAAAAATACTCAACATTTCGTGTTTTCGTTAATGCTGTCGAAAAGTTATCATCGTGCAAGCCAATATATTTCTCCAAATCATCCAGATCTTCTATAAAAGTCACAAACTGCTTAAAGTCACCAATATCAGCAGAACAAAGAATTTCTTTAATCTTTGCTACAATCTTTGGAGATTTGGCGAGATCGGATAGAAAAATTTCATGGTCATGTATTCTCGCCAAAACTTCAGACAAGTCGCACCAGACATCCCAAAAGTTGGGGGGTGTCTTCTCTAAATATGATCGAATGTTTTTTCGATATTCAAAAATCTTATCTTCAACAAAACTTCCATCACCTTCAACAAAACCAATCTTAAGCAGTTCCGTCCCAAGGTTTGCTGGTGAAAATAATTTCACTGAATTTTTATTTAGCAAAATAGAAAAGAAGGTCGCTGGAGAGACTAAAGCATCTATCCCCTTCTTATACACAAAATGTCTTTCAGTTTTTTCAATTGAAGAATATAGAAGGTCCAACCTTCTTTCAGTTATGTTGATTTTCTCAGATAGAAATTCATAAGTATGCTTTTCAAGCGATTCAATAATATCAGACGGAATGGGTGTGATTAGTAATGGATATTTTTTCATTGCCCCCTGAATGGAGTTAGAAAAATTATACCCAGAAGTCAGTTGACCATCAGAATCAAAGAACAACAAATGCCTATCGTGAAAATACTGTTTTGCAGAACCATTTTGAGATACCAAGTCATAAACTTTTAATGATGTCTTTCTTAATAAAGAATCGTTGGCCTCACAATACTTCTTGATTCTTCTCGATCTTTGCGACTCTATTCCAATTTTTGAAGAGGAGAATCTATTTAAAGATGCCTTAATAATCGCCACGCCATTTCTAAGTTTCAGGTAGCCTTTGGTTAAAAGAATTTTCTCTAAATCCCCTAAAAAGTCGCATAGTGACTTTTCATCATCAAAGGACATTAGCTGGCTATTTGTCACAACAATGAAATTAGTCTGCATATCCTTAACGCTCTTCAAGAAATCAATTCCAAGCGTATCAAAGTATGGGTCAAATAAAATACAGGTATTGGGCCGTCTCTTTAGAATTGTTTTTTTAAGCCAATCGGACATTGCCTTAATCCTCGGCGCATCATCTTCACCTGGCATTACAAAGAAAAAAGCATCTGAACGTGGAGGATGAACCTTTAGACCCAGATGCCTTGATGCACGTCCAACAGGATTCCAAGGGTCAAGTGCGAAATTCTTATCATAACTACGAAGACGATCAGAGGAGTTTTTTGTCTTTATTTTCCTAGATGCCCCATCGGTACCAGACAATAAACTATCGAACCAGGAATTTTCTGGATGAGATGAGTAAACAAGGCCAACGTTAATAGAACGAATCAAATCAAAGTGTTCACTATGCCAAAGTAAAAAATCTGTACCAGTAGATTCTTTACTCCAAATTTTCACAAGACAGGATGAGACTTGTTCTTCAAATTCAAAGTTTAAATCAAGATTACCGACTTTTTTAATGATTTTTACTTGATCTCCGATAAGGTCATTATCGTTGTACGCGGAACATTCCACCAGAATGTCATCAAATTCAACAGGGAGCCCAACTGGATTGATGTTCACCGATATAGCAGTACAGCTAATAATATGCTCATAGATGTTGGGTGTCGTGGTGCTCGGAAGAACGGCTTTCGTTTTACTATCTATTAATCTCTTTGTAGTGCTCACTGAGCAGAAGTTATTTTCATACTTATCAATTGAGCTGTAATGAATCCACTCAATGTTTCCAATCCGCTTCAAGTCGGACTGATTGAACTTAAGTCCTGTTTGAGATGCCAAGTATTGGGTTAATCCTCTAATAATATCTCTCGCCGATGGTAGTATATTGCCTTCAGCGTCTCTCCACAGTTCTTCTTTGTCTAAAAGATATAATGATCCGACAGTTGCTATTGTATTTTGGATGGGACTTGAATATCCCTGACGACCTTCCATGAGAGTATCTAGTATATTACTTGGTAACGCTGTTATCGGAGGACGGAAAGCATAGCGATCGTTCTTCTTTGTATGCACTAATTTAATTGAATGAAATTTTTCGTTTGGAACTGGAAGGTCAGTATTTTCACAAGCCGTTTTCAAGTCCTTGCCTTGTAGTAGCTCATCAAACAATCGAGCTATCTTTTTCCCAGAGCTTATGCTCGAAAGTTTTGCTACTTTATACCTCAATTTATCTGATTTCTTTGCTCCCGAAAGAACTGATTTAAAATCTGAGTTTCTCCATTCAGAAAAAACATCAACCTTTGCTTCTGAGATAAGCCCGTAACATAGATTTTGCTTAATTGTGCCACCAATCGATGATCTACTTATCCAAAACTCAACGTAGACAGCTTCATTAGTTAAAAGACTAGAAAGGTTCTTGTTTAGAGAATACTCACCGCCTTGAAATATATCCTTCACTACTTCATTCATTGCCACAGCCCTGATCTTGTTTATTTGCCCACAAAACTATAGCACACTAACAAATTATCGTTTACTTTTCATATTGTGCTCAACGCCACCTTAATCTTTGTGACTCTAGGTCCGCTCGAACGCAGGACTCGCAATTGATAGAATCCAGATCAGATTATTACATGGGCTCAGGCCGATAATAATTGATCCTCTGGTTTAATTGACTAAGAAACTCTAACACTCCCCAAACTCCTTCTTAACCCCAATCGACATCCTTTCGCGGAGACGATACAGCGAAGTGGTACTTTGGTAGCCCAGCTTAGAAACCACTTCTCGATTCTGTAGAAGCTCACCCTCTCCTCGACTCATGAGGTTCTCTATAATCTCTCGGCGAGCTATCTCGATAAGGTCCTTGAAGAAG
>Ga0100402_1002344_pt1 | contig 21336 bp, 29 predicted proteins | sample CryGeyme20150102_FD_80419 | JGI IMG/M metagenome (GOLD analysis project Ga0100402, IMG submission 80419) | Groundwater microbial communities from Crystal Geyser aquifers in Utah, USA - Crystal Geyser metaG 2015-0102 | ecosystem: Environmental > Aquatic > Deep subsurface > Groundwater | place...
ATATAAAGCACACCTTATAAAATAGTACTAGCATCATCATAATTCAAACATTTCAGCACGGATCTCACTCTCTACGCTTGTAAATGTCAGGTTGGTCTTCACAGGAAGAGTTGTTACCCAATTGCCTCGCTTAGAGGGACTGCTGTTGAGAAGGTATGGAACTAACGATAGATTTTTGTTAATTTTGAGAATGCCGGCTTTGTTGTTTGTGCTGGCATAGTTGGTGACTGAAAAGACACTTAGAGTATGATGCTCTTCATCGACTCCGTGCGGCAGACCATCTCGAGTGTTGACTAACATCTACAGACAGTTAGACTACAAAAACATTTCGATCTATTCATCAGTGCATGTCTTGGACTCATAATTGAGTCTTTTCTAGTCTTTAGTTCCAGACCATAACAAATCCATAACTATATTGTTGTTCCTTACCTTAACAGGTCTCATTACTTCCTTGATCTCAGTGAGGTTATCAATTGATCCAATACCACTATGCACGCAAAGGAACTTATCTTCAATAGCCGCAGCTAGTGGTAAACAATCAAAAAAGTTGTTAATTTGGTTAAAGGCACTACTAAGCTCATTGATATTTTCACCCAACCTCAGAGAACACTCTTATCCGAAACCACAAATCCTGTTAAGAGTGGAATCTTCGTGCTTCCCTCTTAGAAGTACAATGTGTTAAGGATACTTGATCTTCAATGCCATGAGTAGACAAATTGTTTCTAGTGAGTTGAATCCTTTATCGACATAATTTCCGAGAAATACGTACTCGTTGCTTTCCATTTACTGGTCATCAGGAAAGCCGAAATTTTCAAACAATCTCAGAAGGTCATAGAAACGACCGTAAATGCTTCCAAAAATTTTCACTGGAGGTCGGACTCCCACTAGACTTGCTTCTGCTTTCACTAATCTCAGAGCTTCCTGACACAGCCTCATTACTTTATCTCTTTTGAAGGGGAAAAGAGAAGAATTAGTTGCTTTTGGTTGGCCAAGAGCAAAAAGGGTCTGAATAACGTTATCAGCAAGCTCAATAGCAGAAACATCAGAAATATGTGATTCTTACATGGCAATCGTGAGTCTTTTGCTTTACTCCAGCAGACTATTGACAGGCACTTTTTGAATTTGCATGTTTGTGTTTTATCCCATGGCGATTACAGCCTGGTTGCTGAGTCTGATGTTCTTGATATTGTTGATGATGCGGCTGGGAGTGAGATCTCTTTCTTTGGCAGTTTTGTTGAAGTTAGGTTTTGTGGACATTATGCGAGAGTTGCGGGTCATTTTATTATTCTGAGATGGAGTATCTGAGTTTTCGATTCCACCATCTCTTACATCTCTTTTTGGCTGTTGTTTTAAGGCTTGTTGAATTGAATTTTGAGAAGGAATTACTGCTGTCTGTTGAAGATTATTGAAATTGTCATTCTGTCCAAGAGCCTTTCTTCCTTCTTTTTCAGGTATTTCAGCATTACTTTCGACCCAGTTATTACTCAGAGCTTTCTGCCCATAAAAAGGGCTTAAGTTGATTGATATCATGGACTCAAGAGGCTGAGAAGCTAGTTCAGGTTCAAAACCACCGTGAATGAAGAGTTGAGTTTTGTTATAAAGTGCTATGGCGTGACGATATCGACTAACAGCCCCCATTCGCATCCATTCAGATTTTTCAGTATCATAACCTTCAATAGCTGAGACTTGCTCGTCAGGATTGTTAGATCTTCCTCCCATGATCACAAGCATACTCCCTGTAAAGCAAACCAAGTGCTGATATCGAGCAATGGGAGTGTAGTTCTAGGATTTTGGAGGAGTCACCCAATCCCAGCTGCCATCTCTGTGCTTCCTCAATCCCCATATATCATTCAGAGCTGCAACTGCCAACTCCTTCTGACTGCCGTTATGCTCCTTCTTAGTTTCTTTTCTTCCACCAAATACAACCATCATTCCAAAGGCTGATCCTTCTTCACAAATGGCTGCTGAATGGTAGACTCGAGGGCAAGGAGCTATCTTGTTTTGGAATTAATATTTTTGCCAGGTGAAGGGACCTTTCAGAATGTTGAGGAGCCAAACATCGTTTTAAGCTCTGTTTCCTGAGTTTCCTCCAAAAACAATCAGATACGGCTTGTTAAACTGCATAGTATGTCCATAGCGCTGGCCTGGTGTGGAATTTTTATTGGAAACCTCGATGATTTTCCAGACTGGACTGAATCAGCTTTAAATTACTCTTTACGGAGGTCCAATATATATAGCTCGTCCTTCAGGAGCCCCTGATTACCTGATGCTGCTCCTCCGTATATGATCATCTGCATCTATGCTACCATGACTGCAGCATGCGCTGCTCTTTCGGTCGGGACGAAATCGTGCTTAAAGTTGAGCTTGGTCCATCTGGAGACGATAAAATCATAGAGGTAGGTTTCGTTTGTGATGACAAATCTATCTGAGTGACAAAGTTCATACTTGCTTGAGAAACTGCTCCTCCGAAGAGCACAGCTTTTGAGGGAGATACCATGGTAAAGGTGTGACCGAACCTGGGAGAAGGAACATCGCCAGATGTTTTAACTTTCTAGGGGTGAAGGGTTTTCATTTGAATATTAACGTATTAAATTGCTCAGCTTATTTTAACAGTATCTCAATTAAGCCTTCAATCATCACGCCAGGTCACCTATACTTCATCTGTCCTGAAACGCTGCGTCACCCATGATTATTCAAGAGTTGTTTCCTGCTTGTTTGACTTGAACTCAAGAGCCCCAGCATAGGCAATCATTGCACCGTTATCAATAGCATATCTCTCATCTATACCACCCATTTTTCCACCTCTCTCCTCAACCATGGCCTGGATCATTTCCTGTAGGCGGACATTACAACCAACTCCTCCGACAACTATTACCTCCTTTGATCCACAGTGACTCATAGCTCTTTATGTGACTTCAACCAGCATTGCAAAAATTGTTTCCTGTAAAGAAAAACATAAATCTGCTAAAGTCAATCCTTCTGGTAGCTTGTCTTTTAGTTTTTGTCTGTTTACATTTTTTGGCTTCTTGCGCTTTCTTCTGTCCAACTACTAGTCCTCGGGCTGTCCTTCAGTCGGATCTGGTAATTTAAGGTGAGGAAGGAGTTCAACCACGTCCTCCATAAAAGTAAGTATTCCTGAAAAGCTCATATCCATTCCCTTGACAGTATAAGGGACATCAATCAAGGTTTTTCCCTAACGAGCCAGCTTTTAGATGTTGAGACCAGGAGCAGGGTCATTTGAGATGTTAGCTATTCTTGCAAATCTATCCAAACAGTTTCCCACAGCAATGTCAAGTGCTTACCCAAAGATTCGATACCTGTGGCCAGCATAGGCGATCACTTGAGAGTTTCCTCCGCTGACATAGAGGACTGTCGGATGGACAAGACCCGTTGCTAATCTACCCATTTAGATGTGCCCGACACAATGATTGACGCCGATCATTGGAATGTTCCAGAGTAGAGATAGTGTTCTAGCAACCAAGGCACAAACATTCAGTGGTGGTCCCATTCCTGGGCCTTTCGTATATGCAATTAAGGCTGAATGAGGTCATCGGTACCAATATCTTTTCGTAAGGATAGTTTTGCTTCTTTGAGAGCTTATTTGACAATCGAAATAATCAGCTTGGAGTGGTGTTCTGCTGTTTACCGAGGCAGGAAGCCTGTACCTGGTGGAGTCACAAATGTTTTGCGAGGGTTGGACAAAATATTGCCATCAAAGTCAACGATTCCTATGTGTGTTTATACTTACCTACTCCTATCTTGTTGGCGCTGCCTTCAATTCCCAGAACATACTTTGGTTTATCTTCCTCCATCTACTTATTATAAAAGAATCAAATATTGCCAAACAAGGGGAAAAATATGCTTGTTTGGTCTCTTCTTCATGTTTGTTGAAAGTATTGAGATCAAGGAAGGTAATTAAATAGGGTTGAGCTTTAATAATAACAAGATGAAGAGGGTGCTGTTGTTCGAAAAAATCGAGAATATAAAGACAGCAAGCAAGTTTGAACACAAGTTGATCGATTCTATATCTCTGGTGATGCAGATGAAGCGTCAAGCTGACCACTAATACAAAACCAACCTCGAATTAGTCAACCAACAGCTCGAGCGATACATTGTACAGGAAAACGGTTTCCTTACAGATATCATCAAAGCCTTTCAGTCCTACATCACCGTAATTCACCAAAACATGTCTACCTTGATCGAAGGATATGACCACGAAATTCTCAACTTTTTAGCTAGAGCCAAGAAATCCTCAATGGAAGAGTAGCTTCTTAGAAATGTCAAATTTTTTGATGAAAAAATCACAGAGTGTCAGGATAAGATCTCAGGTGTAATGTATTTATTATTCAGCTAAAGAAAAGCATTAAGGACACTGAGGCAGAGCTGCAGATCATAGCTCATGAGGTCAAGCTGAACTCCAAGATAGGAACGATAACTGATGATGACAAGAAAAAATATGCTGAAAAATTCCAAGATATAAGCACGCTTAAACAACTGCATGAAGACAAGCTCGAGGCGGAGGTTGATGGAATGATGGAGCTGACGATGACTCATAACACTATTTTGAAGACCCTTGACGAATATGAAACTGTATACCTGGAGAGGAAGGGAGCAGATGTGTTTGACAACTTCATGAGAGCATTTGTGCTGGAGGTCAGTTTTATCAGGAGTATGCAGTTCGATGTAGGAACTATCTTGCAAAAAGTCAAAGATAAGCAAGAATAGCATAAAAAAGTAGCCCTCGAAGCTCTGAAGTCTCGCATGAGAAAAGAATCTTCTTCTGTCACAGCCTTTCTGAAGGACACTTACAAGAAGTTGACAAACAACTTCATTTTGGAAATCAACGAGCCATATATTCACCCACGCATAAAAAACAAATGGAATACTATCTGTGAGTATTACAATGGAGCGGCTTGATCTTCATACAAGTTAAAGGTTTAGTATATTTACAATATATTTTCAACAAGCAGTTAAAAATCAGCAGGAACAGCGGGAAGAAGGCTAACTTGGTTCGTGCAGCTTGGCAATCTTGATAACCGGCTTGATGACATTGACTCTCTAGAAGTCTTCCTTCACCCTCTTTGAAATGAGGTAAAAAGCCTAGTTGACACCCTCTCCTGTCTTGGCACTTACTTCCATGAACAAAATTTTACAATTTTAAGTGGAATAATCCTCAGCCATTTTTTGTCCCTCAGCAGTAGATACTGCCCTGTCTTCTTATAGGTCGCTTTTGTTGGCTAGAATTATTTTGGGAACTCCAGGGGGTGTTTTTTCACTGATCTGAATTATCCATTTGTTTAAACTATCGAAGGTGGACCTGTCATTAATTGAGTAGGTTAGTATTATTGCAGAGGCGCCCTTGTAGTAGGTTTCTGTGATGGTCCTGTATCTCTCCTGCCCTGCAGTATCCCATATCTGTAGTTTTACTTTCTTATCGTCGACATTGATTGACTTAGCTTTGAAGTCAACTCCGATGGTGGCAACATAGTTGTCCTTGAAAGGTTCGTTGATGAAGTTGAGGATGAGGTTGGTCTTTCCGACTCCGCTATCGCCTATGATGATCATCTTCGCCAACACATCGTAGGAATCTTTCGCTCTCATATAGTAAATTTTAGAAAACTCTATAATTTAAGCTGTTCAAAGAGCAGAAAATAATTGCTGGGAAGAAAATATGCTGGAATTTAAGGTGATGGTGGGTGGCAAGGTTTGACTTGAGGATGAGTGTTGTTTTGTGATGATTGATAATATATATTAAGATGAAGGTGGCTCAGTTTGGCTGGAAAGTAATCCTGCAGACAGGTACTTACCTCAGAGTCAGCACTGGAAAAATGCTCAGAGAAGCAGGACTACATCTTGATCGAAAGGGCTCTCAGCTCACCAACGATATCGCCTGCCTTGAACCCATTAATCGACACAGAAACATTCTCAACCTCGAAAATTGCTCTCTCGCCATTTCCTCCTCAGCTAGCATCGCTCCCAACGCCACAGTATTTGGAAATGTAGCCCTCGCACAAGATACTTATGTCGGTTTTGGAGCCACAGTTGACGGACTCTTCAATCCTGTCAGGATTGGTGCTAACACAAAGATAGGAGACAACTCGACAATTCAGTCTGCATTCTGGGTACCCGATGATGCTTTTCCCCTATCTACAACTATTGGAAATAATGTCACAATCGAGCATTCCTGCACTGTCTGCAATGCCATTATTGATGATGACGTTCATATTGGGTTCAAGAGTGTCGTCATGGAAGGTGCACAGCTCGAACGAGGGTAACTATGAGTATATTCAGATCAGTGATAGCACCAAACTCTTATGTTCCTGCTGGCAGCAGAATTCCAAACAATACTCTATGGGCTGGCAATCCTGTTCAGTTTGTCAAGAACCTTGAGCCCTCTCAGTAGAGACTACAGAAAGACCAACCTGAAGTAATCAAGCTGGAATTAGCAGAGGAAGGACGAGCCCTCTGATTATATGATCAATCAAATACCTCACATACTTTTATAATAAATGCTCACCAGTCTCAAAAGGTACTCTTCTCTCCTCTACAAACAGAGGAGTTTTTTCGGATAAATTCAGGAGTTTACTGACTCAGAGCTGAAAAAATCAGAGAGATATGTTGAGGAGACTCTGAGAAGTAGAAGCTGGGTGCAGTATATGTTGGCAAGCTATTTCCCAGGATCACTCAAACCAGCCTTCTACGCGATTCATCTTTTCGACTTGGAGCTCACAAAAATATCCGAAAATGCAAGATAGCCAGTTTTAGGTACTTTTTGATTGACTCAGCTCTTGGGAAACTGGATTTTTGGAAGGAATCTCTTTTCAAGATATACAACCGAGAAAAACCTCAGCCTTAACCCTTGACTATTTGTCTTCATCATTCGATCCATAACAACCCACTCACATACGGATACTTCACTAGGATGATATCAGTTCGTGCTCACGAAATTAGCAACAGGTCAATATCAAGCATGAATTAAATGCGAAAAATGGCAGATGATAGCAAGGGAACTATGATGGCCCTTCTCCTGGAACTCCTTCGAATCGACATCACGAATTAGCATATCAAAAGCGTTATCGACTACCTTGGACAAGCAGTAAGTGAAGTCGAATGTAGATTGGCATATGCGAGTACATTAGAAGAGTTCCTTACTCTCTGAGGAACAACAGGTTTCTCCTTCCTGAATAAATTCTCACTAAATACAACCTCACCACCAAAAATATATGGGATCGAGTCTATGGTAAGCCTTCAGAGGAGCTATTTGATGGAATTCTTGAAATAGCTTCTCATGCCAAGAAGTGTTTTGAAATGGCTGTAAAAGTTTACGAGGAGCATCCTTAAGCTTTTCCTGAGCATAGTTTCAGGGCATTTCTGAGAGGCGTGGAAACATAGTACTATATGTAAAATTTGTAAAAATACAATTTCAACCTTTTTGACCCAAACATTAACAACACAAGCCCTGTCAAACTGCCATACCGAGTTTATAAGGCGGCAAAGGCCAAAAAGTTTTCATACGGAATGGAGCTTACAAAATGATATGTATCTATACTCATCACTCTAAGATGAAATATCAATCTCAAAAAACTAGGCGCGTTGAGTTGTAGTATGTCCAGATTCTTTTCATAGAATAGTAGTAGCTCATTCTTGTCGCTCTTTCCAGTTCGGAAGACATCTATGTTGATACCACATCAGCGTATTGACTGTTGTACAGGTCAAAAGCATTGATTGTAAACTGTTGCTTTTGGAGAGCAATCTCCTCTTGAAGAGCCAGAACTTGAAGCCTAGTTTTTTGATATTCAAGTTGAGTTATTTCGTATGATTCATGGTAGGAGTCAGACAGTTCGACCGCATTCTGGTAGTCTTTTTCGATTTCTGATGAAAACTACAGTTATTGGATCCAAAGTCCTTCAACTGCTACTGCTGAACTGAGGACGGTTGAAATTTTGTCTCCATTGGCATTGATGGCTGCCACTACTTGTGCTTGAATAGTGACCCTGCTATCACTTTGCTGAACAGCCATGAAGGCACTCGATATGATGTTCTACATGATACTTATCTTACATTGACTGCTGCGATAAGGTATGTTTCATACTCATAGCCCATCTTCTCATAAAGAGCATAGATGTTGTTGGGGTTTATCCGATAGCAAAATGTATATTTTACATCTATTTTTTCGAGGTTCTGATTGACGACAGATATTCGATTGTCTAGTACGTACTGCTTTGAACTTGGGAAGGTGATGAAGTAGTATCCAACGCCTATGTTGTAGAGACCAGATGTGTAGTATAATGGGTCAACACTTGGACTAAAGAAGTAAGTGCGGAGACCATATGATTCTAGTGGAACTTTCTGGAGAGCCAGAATGTTGAGAACAACTCCCAGAATGATAATCAGCCAGTATATGATGGAGAATCGAAGAAGCCACTTGTGTCTGCGAATCATTAATTTTTGATTTGATTACAAACTGTTAGAATTACTCATCATAGCCCTTTCCTTGATCTACGAATTAGCAAACATATAGGATCACACTTCAGAAATAGTCTTTACCTTCTTTCTAGCTACTCGATCGATCTCGTTTACAGGTTCGAAGGTTGGCATGTTTTCTCTCAGCGCTATCTATCCCTTAAACCAAACATGGGAAAGTGCCTTCTAAGCAGAAATCCTCTTCTGAGGGTTGGCTGTTAGCAAACCCTTCAGCAAATCTACTCCTTCAGGACTTAAACCGTATTATCCTTTGGGCATTTGCTACTCCAGCTGTCCAGGAGGGTATTTTTTACACTGAATGAATGGATAATTCTTGAAGGTCTTGATGTCCTTCCAACTCTATTCTGTTGGAGAGCCTATTGCTTTGAAAATTGTATGAAGTTGATCGTTTTAGTTGGTGCCTTGAAATAGGGGCTGCCTGAGGAAGATTTAAGCCATAATGCAGCCAACTGACCACATGTCAAGTTCAATTGAATAATGATATTATCCGAGCAAAAGTTAGGGAGGTCTATACCACATTGTAATAACCTCTTGAGTCATCAGAGCTCGAGCAGCTTTTCTTGCTAGTCCAAAATCACAGATCTTCAAGACTCCCTCATTCGAGTAAAGAATGTTCGAAGTCTTAAGATCTCTGTGAATGATTTTTCTTTTGTGTAAGTAGGCCATGCCTTCAAGGAGGTCCTTCATGAGTCTTCTGGCTTGAGCCTAGGTAAATTGGATAGTTTTGAGGAGCTCCTTGAGTTCGTGGTCTAAGTACTACATGACAATGTACACCTTATCACGGTTGGGAGACCCTGCTACTCTGCTAATTTTGATTATGTTTGGGTGATCAAGACTTCTCAGAATCGATATTTACCTTAGTGAAGTAATTGGAAAACACTCATCTCTGAGTTTAAGCTTTTTGATAGCGAATACTTGATTGGTTGGCAGCTCCAAGGCCCTATATACAACTCCATATTAACCTTCGTGAATCTTGTTTAATCTCTTATAGTTATCAATCTCTTCACAACCTTAGCGTAAACAGCATGATTTTAACTTAGATGGCGCCTTTGGAGGCTCTTTTTCGGCCTTCATTGTCTCCTCAATCTATTCGAGGGTGAGTGCATGCAGACGTTTATTATTATGCTACTGGTGCTGCTACTATTCCATGTTTGTGATTGATTATAAACAAAGCAAAAAAACTTTAGTTCAATCTGAACTAAAAAAATAACTTGATTCAAGGATATATAAGTTTAAGGAAGACTTTTGGGTGATTTTTTCGAATGAAGAAAGAGATGCAGGGTTGACATTACAGATGTTTGAAGATGGAAGAATAGTGATTTGTTTAGTGAGAGAAGTTTATTATAAATTAGAACAATTTTTGGAATAATGAAAGGTAAGAAACGAACTAAAAGATACAGAAAGATGAAACTCAAAAAGAAAGAATGCCGGTCTGTCGCTCTCAAAATAGAATGTTATAATCGCATGACCGACGTACTCTCGACTCGCGAATAACTCCCAACTCTCTCCATTCTTCCAAAATTCACCAGCACCGAACTATTCCGGCAGCATACTCTCCTACAGACACACACTTATCCTTCCTCCTTCTCCCTTATCCGACCTCTTTCTTATGTCTCCTCATCCACGATCACTGTCGATCAACTGACTGGGGGCAACTTTCCAACTTTGATGTACACAATTGAAGAGTTGGTGAGATTCAGTGTGATGCTGCTGGAGGACAATGGGTTTGCTGCAAACAGATTTAGCCAAAAAACCATCAGTAGTCTTTGTGAAGCTATCGCTATGGGCTACAACAGAGTATCATACCACAATTTTTCGCATGCTTTTGCCTTGTCCCAGGTACAAATTAGCTTATATTAGCTATGTCACCATTGTTTATCAAAATAAGCTGGCCTTCGTCAAGAGTATTCCGCGGAAGAATACTTTTATGTCATGATCGCGGGCTTGGCTCACGATATCAACCACTGTACTTACTCATTCACTCAGAAGGAACCAACAATCATTTTGAAGTCAAGAAAAGATCGATCCTTGCAGCCTAGTTTAACAATCAGTCTGTCCTAGAAAATATGCATATAAAGACCCTTTGGAACATTCTCTCGCATAATCCAGCCATCAATTTCCTTGACAAGGCTTCCAATCCCAAACAAGCCAAGCAGACTATCACTCGACTGATTCTCGCAACAGATATGAGTTATCACTGCAAGAAAGTTGACTCCCTAAAAAATAGAAGAATTGAAGGATCTTTGAAGAGCGATAAGTGGGTACAAGATCAATAATTTAGTTCATCATGGAAACTCTCTTTCATGCGTGCGATATTGGGAATCCGACATCTTCCTATGAAAACTACATCAGCTGGGCGGCTCTTCTATCCTATTAATTCAACCAACAAGCAACTCTTGAGAAAAAACTGGGCTTAGAGGTTAGCCAATCTTTTATCTATCAAGACATATCGACCCTTTACAAAGATCAGATCTGGTTTGTCGGAAATCTTGTTCATCCTTTATGGAAGGAACTGAGTCTAACCTGGACCTCCTGGAAGCCATTAGTATAGCAAATTGAAAGTAATTAATCTCGGGTACAGTCATAGTTAGAGAGGTTAAGAAAATGATCGTATATTTAATTTTTTTTTGTTGACTCAATTGACTTATTCATCAACTAACCTCCAACTGCTATCTCTATAAAAATTAAATAAATGGGTCCCGAGATAGTTGAGCAACTGCCAGTAAAGATAATCCTCATCGTCCTCGTCTTGCTATAGGCCTTCGCCATTGCATACTACACCTATAGCTTCCAGTTCGACGAATATATTTCCTTGGTGGTCATCGTTCTCTCCGCCCTCATCGCCTACTTTGCCTTCCACTACCTTCGTAATAAGTACAGGGAAATCGGCACTTATGAAGCTATAAGTACTGCCACTCAACCAGCAGAAGTACAGGATCTCACAAGGAAAGAACTTGACAAGTTGCTATCGAGCCTATAGTTCAAAAAATATTAAATCGAGAAGGAAAGAAGAGCTAAACATGAAGTTTAATGCGAGGAAGAAGACCTGGATAAAGAAGGGAAGCTAAGTGAAAAAACTGAGGAGGTGATTGAATAGATGCTGGAATTGGAAGAGAAGATCTTTGATGAATGATCGAATTTTATTTGAAGCAATAATCAGTCAATTCATGGCGCAATTTTCAGAGCGCAAAAAGCAAAACAAAAAACCGTTTAATGATAAAAATCATTTACCCCAATGAAAAAGCTCCTCAGAGGTTTCCAGGTCCCGATACTTGTGGATGAACGGGTGCCTCAAAATAGTCTAAGTGTCAGGTCTTTTAGAAGGATTTTTTCGCAAAATGAAGGTGATGAAGCTTCGTAGTTCAGGAGAGCCGTTTTCCATTTAAAAATCCTAGGTCACTATCTTGGAGAGATCCTCTTTGTTTTTTATCTTAAAGGGGTTGTCTGAAGTAAAGAGTTCGTGGGTGAGAGCTCCAATGGCCCAAGAGTCTATTTTTTTGTTGTACTGCATTCCCATCAGAATTTCAGGAGACAGATAGAGTGGAGTTCCACATATGGTGGACCTGAATTACTTGGGACAGTGAACTGACCAGCCAAAATCACATATTTTTGCCATACCCTGAATATAAAGATTGATACATGGCACAGGACGATATTTTACAGTTTGATGTCCCGATGGATAATTTCATGCTTATGCATGTAGTGAACTCCCTCCACAACTTATCTGATGACGACTGAGGTAGTTTCTTAACTGAAGGTGGTATGCTATTCCAGTAGATCGAAGAGAGGTCCGTCGCAGGCCAATTAAAGGAAAAGATATACATTGTCTTCGTCACTGAAGAAGTCATAAAGTTTGATGAGGTTGGGGTGATTAAGGAAAGTCTGGATTTTTATTTATCTGATGAGTTGCTTCTTGGCTTTTTAATTTTATTCTGCTGACCCACAAAATAAATCACTCTTGTCAATAACTTTCAGTGCACCCACAAATCCTGTCTTTTTGTGCCTATATTCAAACAGAAATACTTGACGAGGTAAACCTGACCGAACCGCCCCTTGCCTAGTGTCTTGATCTTGTGAAATTAGGAAACCCTTGACTGTTTCAAATTCAAGATATTAGTCTTCGGGGACTGGCACAACGTTGAGCCCGTCTCTCTCAGCTTGGGAGCAACCGTAGCTATGGGCTTCAAAAAGGCCGAGGTCTTTTGGATGGGGAAAAACTTAGAGCTCTCAATCCCTGATCTGTTGAGTTAGCTTTAGATACGCCTTCGGGGGTAACTGATTGCTGTTTCAGTCTTGTTGGGGTTGCTGTTTTTGGAGTATGTCGGCGCATGGTGTTATTTAAAGCTCCTATAATTCAGAACTTCGGAGTTGAGACTGGAATGATGAACCAGTGAAGTCTAATGGTATTAACTTCTGCGCTATGTGGCGAGGTTGTGGGTGGAACAAAAAAGAGTGTTAGGGTTATTGACCTAGCTTTTTCTGTGCCTGGCCAAAAAGAAATTGAACTTGCCCTTAAGGTTCTTCTATGTCATTATTAACTATTATAAACATCTAATGCTCGTAAAACTATCTTTCTCTCAACAGAGCCATAAATCAGCCCCCGGTCAATAAGATATTTCTGAATAGTGAACTATATTTTAGACCAGCTGCTCTGGGAGTGTCCAGTCAGTACTAAATCATAAAAATCCAGCATACGTTTTCTAGCAATTGAATTACATTAAGCTAAATATGTTCCAAATTAAGAATATTCGAATATTAGGATAAATTGATGAGCACTCAATCTAGCAGAGTTACCAGATGATTTTATCTCCATATCCCTCGTATCTTTCGGCCATCTAAACACGTGAAAAGGCCTTCACCTTCGACCATATCTTTCTTGAAAGTACCTTCGAATACCTCCCCGTTCGAAAATTTAAGCCGGCCCTGACCATCTTTCTAATCTCTATCAAAATTTCCTAAATAGAACAGTATCTACCTTCATAGTACTCCCAGTAGTCATCAATCTCATCAAAACTATTGAAGTCGAAATTTTAATCGAGGTGGGCTGGGGTGTCGTTAAAGAGAGTACCGTGGCCATGAAATTGATCACTCTTCCACTGGCCTTCGTAGGCTTTGTGATTGGACTGGTAATAAAGAGTTCCCTGACCTTACATTTTGTTTTGGCTCCATTATCCGTCATAGTATCCTCCATCTTGGTAGTAAAACCTTCCAACTCCTTGACGCATGCCGTTAACTTTGTATCCCTCATACCTGCTTCCTACTTTGAAATGCTAAACAACGTATTGCGGCTGCCATTCAATCGATTGAGCATCAGGAATGTCTGCTGTCTTGGCAAGATTGATCCTTTCCATCTGCTTGCTTTCTTCCTCTTGACGGAAAGCTGGAGAATGAGATTTCATCACCTCGTAGTTGATGGATTGCGTTGGCCTGACATAGTCATTAATATTGGGAGGAGAAAAACTGTTCTGATTGGTGCCACTTTTTTCCTTGTCCAGACTTGACAAATGAGACTCGTTGTGAATGTTGCTCTCAGTAATTTTTCCAAGCTTATCAAACTGACTTTTGTAGGAAGGAATGATGTTCGGCTAGTAGGCTTTTCCTGGAGATAATGATGTTCTTCTCTCAGGCTGGATGTTGCTTGAAGGTTAGTTGTTGAATCTGAAAGTGGGTAGATTAGAAGATGTAGAGCCTATTTGCACTTTTTATGTTGAAGAATATCTTTTTCCAATGTCGTTGTTCAGCTGAAGACTTGGAAGGTTGAGAGAGGGAAGAGGTGAGGGTGAAGTTGACCGATAGGGAACTTGAGGTTGGTAGCTAGTGGAGGTGTACCTTGGTTAATGCTGGTAGCTCGGAAGAGATGTATAGTATGAGGGGGAAAATATATTGTTTGACTGATAGCTATATGAGGGAGCTGAAGGAGCAGGATATTTGAAAGCATTCTCTTGATTCTTGCGACTTGAATTGTTTGATTCTATTCTTTTGACATCACTAGTGATTACTCTATGTTGATTGTTATCCTAAGTATTCATTCCATAGAATTTACTATTTTCGATCTTTTGTTCCTCTTTTTTATTATTTTGATGTCTAGAAAAAGTAGACTTGACAGTTCTAGTGATGTAATGATCTCTCTTAGGCATGCTCTATCCATTCCCAATACCCTGCTTCCTCTTTCCTACAAAGCTGTTGAGCTCAGCCCAGTCAGGCCGGTGCCTGATATCTTTTTAAAGCATAAGGCTGAGCAGTTTCATGAGGTCAGGCTCATATATATGTCCGAATCGTCGGAGATTGGCCTATAGTTTTGACCAATTGATTCTTGAGCATTCGTCCAGGTAACACTGATCCTGTCGCTAGAGCAGACCGCATTAGAGGAGGATCATTCCCATTGTGAAGACATCGTTTTTGTATGGATTTTTGTTGATTATTGGCTTTTGGGATTAGATAGCTTCACATTGCTAAGGAGATAGGTAAATATGCTTCAACGTTCTGTTGTTGAATATAACCTAAAAGTTAGTCTGTTGACCTGCTGCCAAAGGATCGGCTACCTTTACATTGCCATCATCCATCAAAATTGATTTCGTGGTGAGACATTCATGTCTGATATCTTTCTACTGAAGAGTCGCCAGGCCCATGATCGAGCAGGCAAGAATAGACCATATTTCTTTGCTCTCAAAGGATTTCTTCTGGAGATCTCTTTCCTTGATCTCTTAGCAAAGTGTTTTACTAGGGTAGTTCCAAAGGGTGTATATTTTGAAGTAGTGGGAACACATGTTGTCTTCCGTGGTCTACTCACTTCCTAGGTTGACAATTATATACTTTCAAGGAGAGTGAGATGCTCGTTGTTCAGGCTCTTTCGAGTTTTTATTCTTTCGTGGTTGAGGATGAGCTATCTCTGCTCAGTGAAGGAGAGTTCCCTCAAGAGGAACTCTTTGCCAGTGCGTTTGTGGGTGAGGTAGGTGATGAACATTTAAGCATTTTTGCCAGTGACAGTGTACTCGGAGAGTAGCTGTCCTCCTGACTTGAAGGGGTTGTTATTCGAGGCACCCATTTATTATTTCAAATAAAACCTTCAATTATAACTGCCTACACTAAGATAGATAGAAAATATCACTCAAACATTCTACTCTCTGTCAAGTTATCCAGATCCTTATCGAGATTATCCATATCGAGCACCTTATCCTTGGAGATGAATTATTTCCTGGCTTTTTGGCTCATGTTCATGTAACTGTAATAAGGATTGAACTTCCTGTCACTAAGATTGCTGGTTAATTCTGACTTTCGACGTATTACTGCCTTCAATAGCTCACTTTGCTTGGCCTCAGAAAGTACTCTTGATATTTTTCTCTTGCTTGGCGCATTTAAATTGGTGACTTAGTCTCTGATCGACCTCAGGAGAGCAGATCTTTGTGAGAGCAAAATATCCTTTTCCATCTTGTCCTAGTAAAGGGCTTCTACCATGCTTTTGTATTATGGGTGCTTTTTCGAAGAAAATCGAATGATGGGAGCTCTTTCAAAATACAGGTCTTTGCTCATTCGATCCGTTGAGCTGCATCTCAAGGTTGATTATGCATTCTGTGAACTAAACAACAACTCGGATTTGTTGCCCCGGGTCAGTCTTGCCTTTTGCCTATATTTCATCTATCTTACCTTCTGATGGTTCTTAACTAGGAAGAGAGACGGTCTGTGATAATGCGTATATTGACGGATTTGACCTCTTATTTCTTCTTTGTCTTGCCCTTTGAGGATGTCTTATGATTCAAAGGCTCAGCTAATTTCAAGGAAGAGCTGTTTCCCCTGTCAATCGTATCGAGATCAATTTTCTCGATTCTTGGCTAGCCTGCCTTCATATTTAGCAATAGCGCCTTTGGGCTTGGTTCCAGAAATACTATCTCTTTTTAAGGGCTGGAATCATTAACCGTAGTTGCTATCCTTCTCTTTCTTGTGCTACACAACTCTCTACGGTTCGTGGCATTGATTCTTTATTGAATATGGGATCCAAATGCCTTGATGACGAAAGCTTTTTACACTTTTTTGATCTTTCGCTGACAGTTGTCCATCAAATTTACAGGCATTTTTCTTAGTCTGATGTTGTCTGTCTCCTCGAGGTTGAGAAATGTTATCTGCATCTGATTAATAATATTTATAACCCTCAATAAACTAACCCCAAGCTGACCGTCCATGAAGAGCAACCTATAATTGTTTCGGCAAACTTCCAAATAGTTCCTTCCTTCCGAAGAAATTTAGAGCATCTAGTAGTTCAAGCAGCTTTCTAACCATCTGTGTGATAGCAAGCTGCTTCACCCTTCAGAGGTGAAGAAACTAGTTCATAAGATCAGCAGTAGTAAAGACATCAAATTTCCGATCAATTTTCAGCAACTGTAGCAGCTCATAAGTAAGTGTGTGGATAGTTAGTGACTCAGTTTGGAGATAAAAATCTCATGGAAATGCTGGAAAGTTTCAAACATATGAAGAATAGACTCAAAGAGGTAAAAGGAGTCCTCAACATTTGGAAGGACAAAGGATTGTCAAAGAAAGAACGATATGAATTGGAGACAATATTTTAGCACGGAAACACGCAAATGCGAGAGCTATACCATACCATTCAGAAATAAAAGGACATTCTTGAGCATATATACGAACAATAACAGCAAATGATCGACTCTTTGGATGAATGGGTCCAGATGCAAAAGCTAGAAGAGCAGTTCAAAAACTATATCTAATACCAATAGTTCCATCAAAAACTTATCGAACAGCAGTTTAACAAGCTCAGAGTTAGAGAAGTTCACTTCAGACAAAGGATAAATACAAGTAAGATTGTAAAAGTGGAATATGCAGTGGGGATGGACTCCAGAAATGACTAACCTGTTTAAGTCACCTTTTTGCCAAAGTAATGCTATATTTACCAAGACGAATGACTGACTTCGATGCTCTAAACATTCAGTTGCTTACTTTCAACGCTAAAAAGGAGTTGATGCTGTCTCCTCACTTTACCAGGTTTCTGGGCTACAACACTCACACCGACCAGCATTGTTTCCTATACTTTAGCGAACTAATTGAAGGGAAAAATTTAGCTGAGTACATTAATCAAACCAAGATAGAACTCTAGGAAGAAACCCCCCTTTTCCAGTTCTGGTCAAGCCTCCTGTTCCAGGCCTTTTATGACATACATTTTATGTGTTCTTACGTGGCAGAATTACCTCTCACTTTGAGGGATTTTGATGTCAGCAGTAGTGGACTGAGGTTGGTTGCTAAGAATGTAAGGTTCATTGACTACAGATAAAAAGGAGAAAGTGATTATTATGAAGCATAACTGCTTCAAAATTTGGGCATGTTGATTGTAGCTCTTCTGAAAATTGACTATAAACATTGGGGTAGGCAAGTCAAGGTCAAAAAAATCGAGAACAAAAATATCATCAGCTGTCTGCTGAATGCTCCTCTGGGACACAAGAACAACGAGGAAAAAAGAATAAAGAGCAAAGTCACTTTTTTCAACGCCCAGACCCACCCTCTTTTCGAAAGCCAAATACTAACTATGGGAGAGACGATCATCGACAACTACGAAAGCATCCTCAACTACAAGTGATTATCTATCAATTACAAGGATTTCTATGAAACATAAGGGATACAAACTAAAGACAATCATCGGTAGTAGCTGTAGCTCTGGAAGGAAGGCTATAGAAGAGTAGTCCCAAGCTAGATTATGAGGTCCTTTATGACAGGGTTTGAGCAGGCTTCTCTGAACCTATCGTCGTTTGCTACTGTCTTGACTGTTCGAAAGAGGGCTACTTTGCAGTTCTGGTGGGTCTCTTGCTGGTCTGAGCCGAATCTGATGTTGTCTGCTCTTTCTAAACTGGCAATATAGATGAAGTAGACATCAATGGCCTTCAATTGTTTGAGCTTTTCCAACATTTCTGCAGTCTCATAGTCGATGTTCTCCAAGAAAATAAGATCCTCTCGTTGGGCATATTTGTCGATGGCAGAAGTGTTTCTGTTGACGAGGGCTCTGCTCAGTTCGATACAGTTGTTGATAAGTTTGAATAATTTCAGATAGACTCTGTGGACATCAACATCTGTAATCCAGTTGCTATAGAACCTCAGGGCTTTGCTAACTTATTAAGCTTTGAATATTTTGATATGCATTATGTGGTTTACCAGCATCTGTGTCAATAATTAGAGCCCTTCGTTTTTGGCTCCGATTTACTTCACCATACAGGCAGCAGACTCAAGGTAGTTTCCAGTCGAAGCCACGTATTTCTAGGAACTAAGCATCATCAGTCTGGTGAAAATGTCAATAGGAAGATGCTTTTCCAAAACTGACCATTTGATACTCGAGTACAGTTTTTTTGAGGAAATCATAGAACTGACCTCCTACACTAATCTATTTTGAGGTAGCATCAATAAGTAGTAGACATATTCATCTCTGCTTTATGATGCCAGTTCGCTAGCATAAGCCAGAGCCCTGTCTATTAGTCTATGTTCCAGCATTTGTTTGTCCTCAATGAGGCTCGGATATCGACTGAGGAGGATCAGCAGGTGGAGGAGATCATCCTTGTCCAGTACCTAGCTTTCAGAGCTAGATGACACACTGTCATAGTCAAGGAGGTAAGCTCCATAAATAACGAACTAGCGAACCATGCTGTTGTTCGAGTAAAAGTTCATCATCTGCATTTTGACCTCTTCATATTTCAGGTTGTCAGTCAAGTAATAGACTCCTATGTTGCGGAGAAGAACCCATAAACAGTCTAGAGTGGCAGGATTGGTAAGTACATCGCTGGCGTACAGACACTCACCACCCAAAGCGTATATAATTTGCTGTCTGAAAACGTCCTAGAGTCGATTACGAGCAAAGTTGTCGATTCGAATCTTTTCAGGTCGACCTTTGAGTATGCTTTATTCATTGGCTTCGATGTGGGTCAGCAAATTGATATCCCTTATTTTATCCAGAAAGTCAAGGACCTATTTGATTTTTCCTGCCCTGAAGTAGAGAAATATTTTGCCCCAAATAGAGCCGTGCTAAGGGTGGAATTGGTAAAGCCCGTTTCCTTCCATCTTGCTGAGGTATCTTTGTTGCAAGAAGTATGTCAGAGCATTTTTGTTCAGAGGCAGCTCATCACTGAACTCTTGTTGTACAACTCTGAGAGAGTTGATGAGCAGATCAGTCTTCAACTCTAGAGCCTCCTTTTTGAAATTGACTTATTTGACTTGCTTATACAATATTTCCCAAATTTTATGAGGAACTCCTTAGAAAAACAAAGTCGCCACCTTGTCGCTTTCAGCTTGCTTCTATCTGTCACCGGAAAGTCTTTTCTTTTGATTGAATGCACTAGCTTGAAGTAGCTCATGTTAAAGCAGTCTTTTGACAACTTTTATGTATCTATCTCTTTTATTCAAGTCTCTCGCAGCATAACCTGCTGCCATAGGCACTCTTTTCTGTCCTTGGGAAGCCAGGGGTGTCACACCTAGTCGGAGCATGGCATTTTTGAAGTGCCTCTTGTTGAGCTATCTTTTTCCATTCATATGCCTAAGTAGACAATTAGAGGCATACTCCCCACCTCTTCTCAGATACTGCTCATGGTTGAAAAGGATAGGCATTACAACAGATTTCCCCAGAGGTCGATCATCCTCTTAAGCTTAATCTTTGATTTCGGGAGGACGTTTACTCTCGTGAGTGAGGTATTGAAGCAAAGGCTTAATGTTGATGTTCTTTCCTTGGAGCCATTAGCGATTGACATCTTTTTGCTATTTATTCGCGGCATATTTGGCGAGTCTGTTTTTGAGTAGGCCAGCCATTTATCCGATTCCTCGAGAGTGCAGTTTAGAGGGACCTTATTCTGACAGGTAGATATTGATCATGGAGAGGTCGGTAGTGGCCGTGTTCGCCTGGTTCATTTTGGACAGCATTGCAACTATATTTTGTAATTGGCTATAACTCTCTTCAATGTTTACTAGCAAAAACCAGCACAGACCCTCCAAAATAACAATATTACTAGTCATACTATCAATGGGAATGCCAGTATTCATCCATACAGGCTCTCAGCATCTATAAGTCAACTTTCCCTGGCAGCAGACCCTAACTGCAATTTCCAGGCCTCTGACAGTCCTCAAGGTAGTCAAGAATTTCTTATAGCTTTGCATTCTATTCTTTAAGTTTCCCTATCTCAAATGCTTTTGTATCGGCTCGAAGCTGACCTATTTGCTGCCTATGGTGCTTTTAATATGTGGACTATTCGCCATGCTCAGGGATGGTGGGAGGAGTAATCACTTGGTGATCAGAGTGATCCTCGACACATATGTCTTTGAGGCTGGTGCTTCTGATATTTTTGGTGGAATTTTCTTACTAGGACTATTAGCTATTAAACTATCTAGATGTGCATTGTCGGTGTGTACTGAATATAGTGTTGGCATTACGCCGACATTTTTCGTTAAACTCCCTGATATTTTCATTCTTTTGATGCTCCAGGACTATGTTTTCTATGGACGGGGCCTGTACGTTTCCAATTTGACAAGTCTATTCCTATTCTTCTTAGTTATTCGAGCTGTAAGACAGGAAGGACTCTTTGTATTTAGTTTCGTGAAGAGGAGTCAGCTACAATAATTTTGGAGAGATAGGCAGGATCGACTGGAAGTGGGTGGGGGTGTTGATAAAGTCAGAAGTGATGCTTGTGATTGGCTCGATGATGCTAAGACTGTTGATCTACTGAATATCAAAGTTGGAATGATCCAGTACAGGAACTGGAGCGAGAGTATTTTCCATAATAGGATTATGCGCTAATAGAATCAAATAACCGTATGCTATATGGCTACTATGATATATACCTTGTTCTTGTACAGGAGACTCCAGCATTCGATTTGGCG
>Ga0100402_1002348_pt1 | contig 21308 bp, 20 predicted proteins | sample CryGeyme20150102_FD_80419 | JGI IMG/M metagenome (GOLD analysis project Ga0100402, IMG submission 80419) | Groundwater microbial communities from Crystal Geyser aquifers in Utah, USA - Crystal Geyser metaG 2015-0102 | ecosystem: Environmental > Aquatic > Deep subsurface > Groundwater | place...
GATTTCTCCCGATGTGTTCCTGTTTCTGAGTGGGAGACGGGATGGGGCATTTCGGGTCATTCCGGTGACGTCGGATTCGGGTCTCCTTGTCTCACGTTCCCTTCGGCTGGCTCTGACATTCGTTTTTCGGGTGGGTGTCTTGCTCGCACTTCCCCACTGACGACACTCTATGCTGTTTCTGCTGCTCTACGCCTTCATTGCTTGTCATTGCATTCGATTGCACAAAGCTGCACAACAGACTGGGTGGCTAGAGTGATTGAGAAAGATCATACAGTGTGCATCAATACCACTGGACCTACAGTAATCAATAATCAATACTCGTACTCTACTCGAGTGCAATAGTACAATAGAGATCAAAGTGAGACGTAAACACCGCGATATATCAAAACGAAGCGAGAACGGTAAACTAATTACAGTAGACTACCAGCAAACCTTTTTGCCCTCCACGAGAATAACGCACAGCACGGCTATTACGACAATTTCACAAAAAATAGGCACAACAACGATGACGGTAGCTGACGAATATTTCTTTGGTTTGGCTTTGACTACCCACAGAGACCATATCAAAGAGTCCTACTTTTTATACGAAGCGTTAATTGCTGGTATTTCCATCGCTTTCTTTCGTAGCACGGTACACTGGAAAAATGAGCCACCTGCTTTGAGTTGGTTCTTTGCTCTGTCACTGGGATTTTTGGCTCTCAACAAGAAGCCGTACAGTTTGATATTAGCTGTCGAACTCTTCAGTTGTTTGGTTCCTTTGATACTGACCAGCAACTTAACTACATGGAAGACTCCTTTACCAGATCACATCCTGCGATTGGTGTTGATCGCAGCTAGTGGGTGTTTTTCCATGGTCATTATGCATTATGCTGCTTCAGGCCAGCTTTGGGATCATCTGAGCCTCATCACACCTGCTTCTGTCACGAATATGTTACATACATTGATCCCCATTGAAGAAGTACTGGCGGCTTACAATATCATGTCAAAATTTCAAAAGAAGCACATTTTGGATCAGCAGTTGCAACACTTGCTTTTCGTCACGGCTCATATTCAGTACGGGATTGGATATCTGGGCATTGCCTTTTTGAACAAGGAGCAACAGCGGCGCAACGAGTTGGTCAGAATGGATACCAATGCCGAGTCAGATTATGATGAAAAAGGAAACGAAAAGAGCGATGAAATTAATGCCAACAACAAAAAGAAGAAGGAAGGAATTTCAAAACAAGAAAAGGCAGCACGATTTCAACGGGGAGCCGCGCCCTTTATTCTATTTGCGGCAGTGCCCTACATGATTCAGATTATTTTTTACGGAAATATTAACAAATTTGCCTCGACCTGTCTGGAGCACGAGTGAGTACTGAGTACTACTAAACGTAATGCTGCACAAGCAAATAAAAGTAATATCACTCTGAAATGATGCTGTTTCTTACACATGTTTCTTTGTGCTTTTCCTCTCCTTCACTGTAATATACTCAACAGTATGCACCGTCAGATTCGTTTGCACGAACTATTTGACAAAGACAACCATCTCCAGGCCTTGGCGGTAGAATCTGCCACTTCTCCAGAAGGTAAGCATCCTTTGTATTATTTTTTTCCATTGTACACATCCTTTTTGAGTCGCCTGGTGAGTCTCACACACTCAAAATATTTAAAATAAATAATGCACATCCAGCGTATGCTAAGTCTATGGATGTGGTGGTCAGCACAACTTACGACTTGTTCAATCGAAAATTGTTTAGCTTACCGAAAGTCCTTCTATTGCCGAGCGTGTTTGCCAAGTCGCCTCAAATGATGGTGCAGATATTTCCTTTTATCTTTGTTTCTGATTGGCTCAATGGAAAAGCCATTAATTACATGACAACCAGAGTGGAATCCTTGCAAAAAGAAATCAATGAGTTAACAGCCATTCGTAGCAAGACTGAAGCTTTTGATATGAAAAATGCAGAGCTGCTCCAACGCAGCGGGAGAGGCGCAACGAAATTTACGCAACACCGCTGGGAAGTTTTGTCCGTCCAAATTCAAGCCAAGACAACCGTATCTGATCTGATTGTCAGAACCAAAGCCTTTTTTGGGTGGATTCAAAGAAACTTCGTGTTTGCCGTGTTGGTAGACTGTGCGCTGGCTAATTTAATTGCCGTCGGTAAAATTGTTGCAGCGGAAATTTTCGTTTTCAGCAGGGCTATCGAAGATGCGGTCGACATGGTGCTCATGAAGAGCCGAAGTGAAGCAGAACTAGCCCGCATGATGACAGAGATTGAAAAACTCTCAGAGTTGGCGAATATCTGGGCTCGCAGCAGTAGTCGCAGCTTGCTGCATTGCAAACTTGCAGCAAAGGAAGAAGATGGTATCACCTTGAGACACGTGCACTACTCGAGAGGAACGGCCACAGTTCGAGCAGAGCATGTGGAGATTGAACCCGGTATTTATGCTTTGACAGGGGCCAATGGGAGTGGTAAGTAATTTACCTGGTTTCAAAGTCCATTATTTCTTGTATTTCAATGATTATCTCAACCAAAACTTTTCAGGCAAGAGTACCTTATTTCGAGTCCTTATGAGTTGCGATACGAACGCAAAAAGCATCGACCTGCCCTCTAGCATTGTTTTCTCCACCCCCTCGGCAATATTGGTAGAAAAAGATGACCTGGATGTTGTTTCTAATTGTGAAGCTGACAACGAAGAGATCGACAACCCTGTTTGCGATGACAATGATGGAGAATGCGCCAATCCTGAGAATGCTCTTGAATCAGAGCCGTTGGAGCAATCAATTGTACCGAAACTTTCAATTACTATGCCTTCCTCTCACGTTGTAGAAATTAGCCAATCGTTCTACTGGCCGCTATACACGAAGCCAATTGATTGGATTTTTGAAGAGCACGTGACCAAGACAAACGATAAAGTTGAGCTAGACAAGAAACTTCGACGAACTGCTGAGTTGCTGCAATCCATGTCATTTTTCCAGTCCAAGGCTAAGCTAGCACCAGATGAAGCGAACGTCGAGGAGCAAATCGAGACACTCGATGATGATGGAATTGAGACTGTGATACAACAACTGCAAGAAGAGAAGGAAGACTGGTTCAATGACCTTAGTGGTGGACAAAAGTCTAAGGTAGAGCTGGTTCGAAAGGTCTTTTTAGAAGAACGCTGCCCAAATGTAGTCCTTATCGACGAAACATTTGCACCGCTAGACCCAACCTCGAAATCGCTTGTCATGATGCGATTGAAGGAATTTTGTAAGGGAAGTATTATCATTGTTATCTACCACAGTGACATTGGTAATCAACAGGAAACCGAAGACGGCAACAACGTCGAATGTATCCCCAGTAGCAATTTCTTTGATCACAATTTGCACTTGGAAAACCAAAACATTCAAGTGCGCCGAACTTGCTAATCAATAAATAGATTATATAATAAGTTACAAAAGTGTGCAATTAGGCAAATTGGGAAGCACCGCCTTCAGAAATCTATTGCTGTTCGGCTATGTAACGCCGTCGAAGATTTTCAATATCTGGGTTCAGTCCATTGCTTGTGCCGTTTACAGCCGGGATCGGCAGGACTTCTGGTTCAGGTAGCACATCAGCCTCGTCGACGGCCGCACCTTTCAGCCAAGGACCTACAACCGGGGTTGCGCGCGAAACAGTCGGGTCCGGAGGCCAGTCGTAGAATCTATCCTTTCGCAGCTTACTATACGGAACAGCAACTTCACGCGGACGAATCTTCTTATTGATTCTAGAATTGTGACCAGTACTAAACGCAGGCCGTTGCTCAATCTTTTCCTCCGTATCTTCAAAGCTTTCTTCACCCTTCCTGCTTTTCTTGACGCTTTTCGAATACTTTGCCATCGAGCGTCTGTCTCTTGATCCCGCAGCGCTGGAAATTACCCTATCGTCTTTCTTATCTGCTGGAATAACATACTCAGCCTGCTCAATTTTACTATCGTTAACGACAGGGGTAAACGAAATACCCTCTGCTTCCTTTCGAGCCTGCTCGGCCTTTTCGAGGGCTTTTTCTGCAGCTTTCTTCTCCAAGTACTTTCGCACAAAAATATTCTGTAACAAAAAGCAACGTAAGACTGATGGTCAGGTAGGAAGTAGCTGATGAGACTAATCCAACTCGATACTTACCTGAGGTCCAAGACAAAGGAAACTGGAAATGAACAAGAATGGTCTCCACGGCCAAATGAGAAGTACAAACATCTGAGTTAACAAATAACACAAAATCCAAAAGGAAAAGTAGGGATCTCTCCATGTCGCCATGTTAAAGGCTACGCGAGTCGCATAAAGGAAGATCCTGACCATACGCATCAGTGGACCAAGGAAAGATGAGGTAATGCGAAGGACTGGATTGGCTGTTTTCGATTGAAGACCAAGGACTTTGTCAAATTCATCATAATGACTCTTCTTGGCAAGTACATCTTCCTTGGTGCCCTTCTTTTTCTTGCCCTTATCCTCTTCGCCAGGTTCAGGACCGTACTTCCGAGCTCCTGGCACAGTGATGACTCGCTCAAGGGCGATACCCTTCGACATTTTGTGCATTTGCTTCTCAATCTTCTGTAGCGTTTGCTGCGGCGGCGTCTTCTTCTTGGAACTAATGTCACAATTTTGTGGAGGTCCAACGCGGACACGAGCACGCCTTAGCTTAGAAGATCCCATGTCAAAGAGTCCTGCACCACCCATGTTTCGAACCTCGTCTTCCTCGGGTTCGAAGTCCATATCAAAAACATCGACATCATCTACTTGCGTGTCAGCTGCGGTTTGAATGTTCCGATCTTCTTCCTCATCTTCGTCCTCGTTATCAGTGTCTTCTTCCGAGTCTGATTCGGTTTCTTCCTCTTCATCATCCTCCTCTTCGCCATCTCCCTCTCCCTGTTTTTCTTCTTCCTTGACGAAATAAATCGACAGACGACCGGCGAGACGAGTGTTTCCTTCCTCCCCTTTGTCAAAAAGCCAAAATGAAACACACAATTGAGTACTGTATTCACTTCCATAATACTTTCATGCAAGAGAATAATAAACACGGTACACACCTTTTACAGGGGCTTTAGTGCTCGGCGCCAAAGCCTCCTGAACAGAAAATTTTGGATACTCTTCGCGCTCCGAAAATGGGAACTCACGATGATCGCGAGGTTGAATCTCTAGAGTTTTATCGTCTGGCACTTCATCTGGCGCCACACCCAAAAGAACTTTGACTCGTTCCCAATTAATGTAGCCGAGGATACTCGAAAGACCTTCCTCTTTGGGGATGTCGAGATTCTTGGAGCTTTTTGTTGGCTTTCGTTTGGCCCGCTTCTTCACTCCCAGTGGGAGAAAGTTGGGATTGGTACTCTTCCCATCCCTGATGAGGCCAGTCAAGAGTTCTACAATGGTCAATGGTGCGTATCCAAGTGTAAATCGATCGCTCACATTAAAATGAATATAATTGTCCAAGAAAAGCAAGAGAATGTAACCAGTCCAGTACGGCGGAACCATTCGCACGACTTGCGAGTAAATGCAGTGTTGAAAGGCCAAGAACAGGTACAGGGAAATATGGGGTCGTTCGTATAGCAATGCATCCAACATGAACGTCTTCATGACGAATCGAATATTTATGTGATAGAGATTGAATTCGCGCATGGTCGCACGAAAGGCCATGCGTGTGTATTTTCCTGGGAAATCTTGCCCGTGGCAAGTGACGGCAATGTTGCGAAAGGTTTTTGGTTCCGCGCAGGGAATGGTCGGCTGTCCCAAGCCTTTTGTAGGTTCACTCTGGGAAAACCAACGGGAAGATTTCAAGTAGGAGCAAATGGCAGCTCGTTCACTGAACCAGTGGAGCGAAAAGCGCAATCGGATGACTCCTCTCTTGCGCCGATCGTACACAAAAGAACTGGCTCTCAGCGGAAAGGTGACATCATACTCCGTGTTGGGACGCAACTGTGCAATATCAATGGCCACTCGTCCACAAAACACATCGTTATCCTTGTTCTGTCGTTTTCGAACATCAAAGAGGCCCACAAATACCTTGGCGTATGCATGATGAACTGGAAACACGGCAGCTCTTGTAGAGGCGCACGGCCACATGGGCGATCGAAAGTTATTCAAAACATCGGTGCAAAAGGCGCAGTCTCCGCTAATAACGTAAACAGCCGAGTAGGGCTTTTGTCGTGCCAAACCAACACAGCCCAAAACTTCCACTTTGATGGACCCAATCCGGCCGTCAACCTCGGGACTGTCGTACATTTTCCGAATTTCATCCGACAATTTCAATTCCGCGGGGATTTTACTCGTATTGGGCGGGAAATGAGACTTGAGAAAGGCTGCACTGACGGATGGTTTCATCATGTCTTCGTACAACTCATCTTCCGTCATAAAGGTTGGTTCGTCAAAGCATCGAAAGGGACGCACGCGATGTTTCTTATTGTCGATCGGATTCATAATCTTTCCTCTGGCAGCCGCCTTTGCTCGTCTTTCGTCTTCATCCGCCATAAGTTCCTCGCGGTTATAGGAGTTGGCGTAGGCCGGCCGTTCGCCAAAACCACCTTGGGCATCATAGTCGCCCTGTGGGACACTAAACGAGACGGCTTGCTGCGGTTGGCCGGGCATTTGATAACCAGTAGGAATGTCATAATTACTGGGCGGTTGTATTCCTCCATAGCTTCCACCTTGATCCACCGCGGGAGGAGGAGGAGGAGGAGGAGGGGAGGGTTGGTTTTCTTGGAAAGCGGGTGGATCTTGCCCCGGAGACCAATTGGCATCGTAGGAATCGTCATCACTGTCGTCATCCATCAAATACTTCGACATTTTGGCTCCTTTCTCCTTTCTTGCTCTTGAAATTTACAAAATGGGAGCAGGGTAGTTTAAAGTATCCTTTTAGTAGTCGATGTAGTATTCTGTGTTGCAGAATCACTGCTAGGTCTGCGATTGTGCGAGCTATCGGGCAAGGAGTGATTACGCTCGGATAAAGCAATACAGCACATAAGATTCTTTTGATTCTGTGCCTACTATCCAGTTTTTTATTATTTACTAGACTACTAGTCTACTAGTAGAGTAATCATTAATTACTGTATTTATTTTTACTCGAAACTATCGAATGAGATTTTCATCAAGAAAGGTTGCGGTCATTTTGCCGACTGATGTCACTAAAGTGACTCGATTCAAAAAACAAAGAACACAAATCTGCACAAAACAATTACCTGTAGAATTAATGGATTCTATGTATGTGTATGTAATGCTCTCTTTTTGTTCCACAGAAATTATCTCGATGACGACAATCTACAGGAATAGCCGCCTTTTTAGAAGAGAGCAAAGGTCCTTCAATCGCTTAAGCGTTCTCTTACTACGTTTACTCGTCCTCTTTGATTCCTTCCAAATGGCTCTCAGGAAGAGGAACACGCGGCTTGCGGACGCGGCGGTAGCTGTAATCGTAAAAATGATCCAACGAATTCTTCAACACTCTTGTCTTGTCGTCGCGGTCCAAATTGGATCCAAAGTCCTCAAAGGTGTCGAAGTTGCACGTGACACGCTGGACAAGCTGTTGGAAACGAGGATCCGATTTGGGACACGTCCTGTACATTATTGAGTTATTGTGTCCGTTGATAAGGTGAGGGTGATCGTATACCCAATTTCATAAAATTGCACGAACACGACAAAGGTGAAACTTACTTCAAGTACTCCAACAATTCAGGAAATTCTCGAGACCCACTTGGCAGGAGAGGGCCTTCTTTGTCTCGAAAACCGTCCCAATCAAATCCGCGGAACCACGGATGCTGAACAACTTGTTTGAATCCACTTTCGCCTTCCGAACCATTCTTGTTCGATCCAATACGAGATTCGGGTCCTGCCAAGAGACAGGACAAAAAGTCAATACACTCCGGTGACAATTGAGCCTTGGTTTCAGCTGGCATTTCCAAGCACTGGCGCCAACGCAAAATTTTTCGGCACGTCGTCACTGGATCGTCGGCATAAAAGGGAGTGTAACCAACCAAACACTCAAACATAATGACTCCAAGAGACCACCAATCGACCGTTTGAGAGTAGGAGTAACCAGAAGCTCCATTCTGAGCAGCCAATACTTCCGGGGCAATATAATCGGGGGTCCCCACCGTTGAGTATGCCATCTGTTGACGTGGATGCAAGAAGAGGGTAGGGGACATGATGATGCTTTCTTGTGAGATGACATTTTGAATTATTTATGGAAATTTTATTGCAATTTCAATAATCTAATTGAAAATTATTGATAAAACGTACCTCACGTCGCTGTTTGGCGGATTCATACTTTGGCTTTTGCGGATCATTGGTGGTTGGAATTCCATCAATAGACATGGCCATAACATCATCTCCCTTTTGACGGTGTCCCTGTGTTCCTTCGGCTCCTGCAGCTCCAATTTCGGTGCCACCTAATTCCTCGCCTCCTTCTGTCATGGTTCCTTCCCGCATGCGGCGCAGGATGAAATCAGGATCCTCGGATGGGTTGGCATCGCCGATTTTTTTGCAGAGACCAAGGTCGGTAAGTTTCAAATGACCACGGGAATCCAGCAACATATTGTCGGGTTTGATATCTCTGTGAATATATCCCAACGCGTGGACACTGCTGATAGCCTGGGCCGCTTCCGCCATGAAAAAACGAGTAGCTTCTTCTGAAAACGTGTCTTCTTTGATCAAGAGACTCATCAAATCACCTCCCGGTAGAAATTCCATGACCATGTACAAGTGCGAATCGTCAAAAAACGAAAAATACAGCGCTGTCAGCCAGCGGTTGTTGTCGTCCGCCGTAGCCAAGGCGTCTCGTTCCGCTTTCACGTGATTGACTTGATTTTTAACCACCATCATTTCCTTTTTCATACTCTTGAGGGCAAAAATTTGTCCAGTCGAGGGATCTTCGCGTTTTCCTTTGCGTCGAACAAGGCGGACTTCGCCAAAGGCACCTCTTCCAACGACCGCCAGAGATTCGAAATCCGACGGGGCAATCTTCTTGCGATTCTCTTTTTGAATCAACATCTCCTCGTGCTCCAAGGTTCGGCGCAAATTGAGTTTCTTATCTTCTGGCAATCCAATCATTTGTCGCTCCAGCTGCATTTTGCGGGTCTGGCGATCTTCCTGTGGTACATCCAGTCGAGCCCGTCGGGTGGGTGATATTATGAAAAAGAATGATTGTTTTGGTAATTATTCAAAAATTAATTGCGCACATTGGAACACACTTGGATCTCACATCAAGAATACGTAAAAAACAATAAATTAGGAAAACTACTACACCAGAGAGACACTTACCTGAGCTGTCTTCAAGCCCTTGTAGCGGTTGGAAAGAAGTGCTTTGGCTCTGTTGGCCCGTTCTTCCATTTCCTTATCAGCCCGAGCGACGGCATCTTCGTCCAAAGCAGGTGGATTCGGCATTGTTTGTTTCTTTTTGTTCCTGTTGTGTGTTGATGATGTAGTTGTAGTAGTAGTATGTGTAATTTGGGATAAAAATAATGTAGCTAGTAGTTCTCCGGTACCGAAGAGACAATACGTTCGCGATACGATGTGCTCTGTTGAATCTATTTTTTTATTTCGTACTGTTTTGGAGTCGAATTACGAGCAACATGTATTGTCCTGTGACGCAGCAACCACGAGCCGTTTAACGGAAGGATCTGTTCATAATAGAATACGTGCTGCTTGTTGGAATCAGGTGTGCGTGCAATTTTCAGGGAAACAGCTGGGAACGAACAATTTCAGATTCGGGTGGAATCCTACAAGTAGTAGTGCGGTACTAGATGACCCTACTACTACTAGACTAGTCCAGAGTAGTGGTATCGTGGTATTATAGATTTGACGAATAGTCTACCTATTGTGTATGTTGCCTGAGTAACTGGTGTGATTCCAAAGACCATACAGTTTTATTTCTTTTGGTCGCACAATACTGTAAATTCGCCCGCAGGCAGCAGCATGGATTCCATGTATCTGCCGTTGAAGATTGAGAAGGATAGAAACATCTGTACAAAGTAAGCGATTAACTGACACGTAGAATTACTTTTTTGCGCGGGGAGCTTCATTAGGTGGGTGGACACGTAGAATTACCTTTTTGCGCGGGGAGCTTTATTAGGTGGGTGATTTGTGCTGAACCTGCAATAACTGTGTTCGTAATCAAGTGCTAGTATTGCCTTTACAGCGGAATCGTGGCAACCAAAACAGCCATCCACTCATTATCCTCGCTTCTCGGGAGGCCCGTCAGCAGTTGGATAAACAATCATGTCGTCGGCAAGGGGATTAGCGTGTATTGTTATTTTTTCTATCGTTGGTGGTTCAATGGGTTTGTTTTGGTCTCTCTTTTTGGTGGCTTGTCGTCCCATGACTGGAAGTCGTTCCATTTTATCCAAAACCTCCCATCCGTCCAACACGCGACCAAATACCGTATGTAAATTGTTCAAGTGAGGTTGACGCTCGTATAATAAAAAGAATTGAGATCGGTTCGTATTTGGGCCTTTGTTGGCCATCGAAAGGACACCACGCTGTTGGAAGAAACGAGTTCGTATAGGTACGGTAGACGGTAGACGGTAGGTCACGGCCATCACGAGTCAGTCAATACATGTACAACCAGCATAAAAGCAGTCAGATCTAACAGTTGCTTACCTTATCATGCATATTGTCAGGGTGAAATTCATCAGGGAACGAGACAGGGCCCCAGATAGACTCGCCACCTTTTACACCAGTCTTCTCGGCAGTGTCGCCACCTTGAATCATAAACCCCCGGATGTTCCCTGATAAGAAAATGGCAAAGCAAGGAAAGAATATGCTGAGTGTGCACCGAAACAATTGTAACAAAATCAAAATGAATTAATAATACACTGAAGCATAACGTACGATGGAAGAGAGTGCCATCGTAGGAACCATTGCCGGCGAGAGCGAGAAAATTGAAGGCTGTTCTCGGTGCTGTATCACACAAGAATACAAGCATTATATCACCAATGCTGGTGTGGATTGTCACGGACATACTGGATTGGTAAAGTTCGTTTTTACGATGCTGTGCAGTATTTAGTCGACGAAAATATAATAATAATAATAATAATAAAACACACCTCCAATTCAAAGTACCTGGTATGAGTGTGCAAGCGTAAAAATTACTCACAACATCATCTTCTCATTAATTATTAATCACTCCGGAGCAAATACGAAAGAGACGTTGAAAAGCAAAGAAGTGGACTAATGTGCGTCCTTGGACCCTAAGGATGAGCAGAATTTGGAGCGGCGGCGAAATAATAATGGTCTCACTTTTCAGGGGCATACCCGCAATACTTCAGTGCCCGTGGGCAAATGCTCCAACCTCAAGACTTATCTGAAGTCGACAAATTCATGAATGTTCACTGGAACAGCCACGTCAAAAGGGGGAGGTGTTAAAGTCTGGCAACTGCAGGCTCAGCGTGGCTCCCAAGACAACTCTTTTTGTTTGTCTTGATATATTTCAACATTTCAACATCCTTTTTCTAATCGAAGAGTCAAACGTTGGAAAGTACTTCGTTTCATAGCAGACAGGAGGGTCACGCCTTGGGCCGCGCCTGGACAGTCCCCTCATTTCCTTTTTGGTTTACCGAGATTTCTTCTCACTTTCAACAGACAGGCATCAAGAGGAACAACTTGCATATCTGACAAGAAAAAACCTTGTATCGTTCATAAAGAAGCTGGAACGTTTAAAATGCTATCGAGCGCGTTACCATTCTGGCAAGTCACCATAAGCAGGGACAGTTGTGCAGTGGGATAAAATGGAAGAACCAGTGGCAGAACTATTCCATATACCAGTGTGTATCAACAACTCAAGTTGGGCTTGGAAAAAAAATCTTGCCTATCTCTTGAGTCTTGAGTAGTCTTCAAGTTCAAGAAAATTTACAACTCTCAATTCTCAGAGTACTTGGTTGCTCTTTTGCTACAGCAGCAAACCAGATTGACATGGCCATGTTCTTGAGACGTAATGTAGAATAATTGCAGTTTCATAAAAATAGTAAAAAAATTAAATAATACCCTCAACTTGATTAGAGTTTTCACTGCTGCATGAACAGTGGGACGTGTGGAAGTCAAAAGTCAAGGACAGATTATGATATGGCGCATTCCAGCTGCTTCATGACACAAAAATATGAAAAAAGAGATTTATGCTGCATCTTGCTCTTCGAGTTTTGCCAATATTCTTTCTTTGACGGCCAGGCCTTCCCCTTCTGTCACGAGTTTACTTTTCAAAAGATAATTATCCAAACCACCCGCCTTATCAATGGATCGGAGTGTCGAGGCGGTCAAATGAAATCGAACCATTTCGTCCAAAATTTCACTGTAGACTCTTTTCACGAAGACGTTTGGCTTAAAAGTGCGCTTGTTGGCTTTCATACTAAAGGATAGGCTGTTTCCTGCTCGAATGTCCTTGCCATCGTAGAGACCACGGCGTGATCGGTTGCTCCGAAATCGGACTTGACCCAGCTGCTCTGTGCTGAGGGGAGCGGTGATGCCTGCCGCGGTTGTTTGAAAAGTTTGGAAAGCTCCAACCGAAGCTCTTTTTGTCGTATTGAGACATGATTGCGCAGTAAAAGACATCATCGGAGGTTAATATTGAAGCCTGAGTAGACCTACTACAGTTATATTGTTATTGTTAAGCAGTGAGATATGTATGTTGTGTGTTTTATTGTTTCCCGGTAAGCTGATAACCTGCTGGAATATGAGTTACTACGCTACCACCTACCGAGTAGCTATTAGTTCTACTACTAGTAGCGTTCGAGATGTGCATGACACGGACAAGCAACGGATTCGCTCTTGAGAATGCTGCTACTACAGTACTAGCTACTCGAGTAGCTAGCTACGAGTACTCGTGCTAGCTACTAGAGACTACTAGTAGTCTACTAGTAGCTACTAATAGTAGCTATTCCGGAGTACTAGCTACTACTAGCTAGTGCTGTAGCTACTACTCCGGAGTACCAGTCTAGTAGTCTACTGCCTAGCTACTAGAAGCGCCATACTACACTTACTTTAGGCTAACTAGGATGTCGGTAGTTTGCTTGCGCGACAGTACAGCAATTCCTGGCGTGCACACTAGCAAACTATTCATATTTACGTAAATCCACTGGTATCTTAACCAGAATCTCCTCGATCGTCCATGGTTCTTGATTCAATCGCTGACCTGAACTTGGAAAATCCCATGGATTGCATGAACACCTTCCCAGGCCCTGTCAATGTCGTCGAAAAGCAGCCTTCTCCTCCACAGCAACACATGCCAATTCGACCGTTGGGTGCAATTCCCATCTCTACAGAATTCTCCATAGCCACCAACGATTTGGTATCCACAATAATCGTTTCTCCGGCTTCCAATTGTCGGTACACCAATGTGCCTCCGGCTGCCAAAAAAGCAATGTCGCCATCACCACCCTGGATTTTCTGTCGGCAACATCCCAATCCAGCACAGCAGCAGGTCTTGGGGCTGCAGTCCAGGTCACATCCTATCATAATATTAATTGCGCAATTTACAACTGAGATTTCATGGGGGAGTAAAAAGGCAAATGAGTACAAACACTGTCAATAAGACGTACCGACTTCAACATCCCCTAACATGTAGGCGCCTGGTTGAGCGATCAACGGCTCGTTACTCTTCACATGGGTTCCAAAGATGATGGGCAAAATCTTAGCCGGAAAGTTTGGGGTCAATCCGACATAGCCAGTTTCTGTACTCGAAGTGTTCTTCAGAAAAACTTTGACGCAGCTTTCGCCGCCACAAATTCGATTGCACCCTTCGCTCATCCCACTGCCCGAACACAACGTCAACTCTACTTCTGTTTGCATGAAGGGTGACATGTACATGAAGGAGCCAACTTCTGTTATAACTGTCCCTCCTGGGGGAACCGTTGATGTGTAAACTTGCATATCGTTACCGGAAATCGACCACTGATGCCCTGCCGTGGTATGGTTATTGTCGTCCATGGAGAGAGGGGGGAGATACCAGTAGAAACCGGTATTCAATGGGTCTAGCTCTTTGCGAATAGATTCTGCCGTAAGAGAGACAGTCTCGGCATCCACTACGATGTCGAATTCTTCTTTTGTTTTAGACGACATGGTGGCTGATACTCGCAAGTGTTTGCGGTAACTGTTAACTCGAATTTCGAATATCTGGTAATTTGACTGATTTTGGCTGGGTGTCCAAGAGGATTTTGATCTTAATATTATTATTTATGCATTCGCAAGGATCTGTGCAGGAAAGCGGAAGTCAAGCAACTGGTAATAAAGATCTGTTCGTCGAAAATACGTACAAAGATTCGATGCTTGCCCAGTCTTGCATTCTAAATTATTTATGCACTGTACTCTTTCTAACCAAGACCAACACCAGCCTCAGTACATTTCACACCCCTCGCTATTTGTACATATTCATGCAAAAAAGTATCGTTGTTTGAACAATAATAAAGAGGCGTTATCATTACATAATTAATACTAGGTCAGGAGTAAGTAAACTTCAAAAGTAGCAAGCTATCTGCAGGGCATTTCACCTCCTGTATATTTTCTGAGCGACCAAACTCTGGAGAAAAACAAGCTCGTTCATACTCTGCACGATGACGAGTCCTGGTCCAGTCAATGTCGTATTGAAGATTCCTTCTCCGCCACCTATCATTCCAATGATGTTTCCGGTTCGTTTCAAGTCTAATTTGCAGCCTCTGCCAAAGGCTAGTACGCAATTTGTGTCAACCAAAATGGTCTCTCCTTCTGCCAGGACCTTTTGGACGATAGTTCCCGTCTATAGAAGCAAAAAAAGGGGGGGGGGGGACAAACTTGAGCAAACAAGGCCAAAAGAAGAAAGCGAAAAAGCAATATGAATACTTACGGCGTTAAGAAAGACAGTACCAGTTCCTTTGATTTTTTGGCGAACCAAGCCCATTCCTCCGCAGCAACAGCGCGTCATGTTACAATCGACATCCATATTAATATTCACGTCACCGTGAGACGCCATGAATGCCTGCTGCTGGCAGATTAGCTTGCCATCCACATCGGGTGACGAAAGATCTACCGGGATAATTTTTTTGGTAGGAAAATTAGGCGTCAAGGACACATAGGCACTGCCACTACCGCCCGCGCCAGAGTTGGTAAAGTTAATCACTAGTGTTTGTGGCCAATCACGTGTCGTGAGAAGCAGATTCGTTTGATAAACTCAATGGTGCATGTGCGCCACGACTCATTTTGGCTTACCACAGCAGTCTTCGCCTGCACAGCACCGAGCACAGCATCCTTCACAAGAAGCCGATTGCTCCATCCCTTTTGTTAGATACATCATGGATCCAGGCTCGCCTTTGACTATATCGTTTTCTTCCACAGCGATAGTAATTACTTGAGACTCGTGCCCTGTAATAGCATATTTTGCAGTAGCAGGATTGGGAATCTGGGGATGATCCCAGCCAGTAGCATGCAGAACCTTTTCGTTGTCTTCGCCGCCGTCTCCCATCATTGTTAAAAAGAATTTCTGGTTTTATTGACACAGACGTAAAATCTCGGGTTTTTTTTCCTTGTCGAATACTTACACTCTACGAGTACTCATCAGTCATCAGAACTGCACGGCGAGGCAAAGAGACGAAGCTGGTGAAGATTTGGTCAAGAAATAAAAATAATAATATCTGGTGGGCTCGTTGATGTAGTACGAAATAGCTACTCCTACTAGCTAGAGTTTTTAGTGCATACAACCTGGTACGAGTAGTACGTAGTAGTAGTACTACTAGGCTAGTAGTAACTTGCGCAAAAGATCTTGACATTGAGTCGGGTATCCTGGCCAGATGGACTAACTGGCGAAATGGAAGAATCTTTTTTGCAATTGGGAACCTGTCATCTGTCATCATCACAGGGACGGTTTGGATTTCAATTTTCAATAATTCGAACAACTAACTAACTGCTCACGGCAGATCAAGAAACCTTCCAAGGACTATTGTAGCAAGATGCTTCCAGGGTTTGAGCTCTGGGTCCCTCCAAAGTCACAGAAATATGACGATGGCATGCCCATCTGGGAGATTCTTGGCACAGATGCACAGATTGTCCAGATTCCCTTGCGTCCAGGTCGAAAAGTCATGTGCTTCTCCGGAGCCATGTGCTACATGTCCAATGATGTCACCATGGAAGCCAAGCTTGCTGGATTGGGCAAAACGTTTGGTAGATTAGTAGGTGGAGGAAGCTTGTTCCAGTTGACATTTACAAACAACAGCCAAGTCAGCAATGGATTCATTGCCATGACACCCGATTATCCAGGTGTCGTCGTTCCCATCAACATGTCGACGTCTGGAAAGATTTTGGCACAACGCGATTCATTTTTGTGTTCGACGGTGGAACTGGGAGAGGATACGACCGAAGTTGGCGGTGCTTTCAACCCAAGCACATCTGTCTCTGGTTTTTGCTGCTCCGGAATCGATTTTCTGGTACAGTCATTGGAACGTGGACAGTACGCATTTGTTATGGCTATGGGAACTGTAATAACAAAGGTGCACTTTTGATTTTTGATAAATCTGTTTTCCTTTTTTTGACTCTTTCTGCAATGGCAATTGCTCACCAAAATGACTCTCGCGCTCACTTCCAGACTCTGGTTGCAGGTGAATCCATATTAGTAGATACACAGAGCATTCTATGCTTTGAGTCATCAGTAACAGTGGAAGTTAGAGTGGTTGGAAGCGGGGCTGCTTGTTGTTGCGCTGGTGAAGGTGAGTTTAGGAATCTTTTTTCAATATTCAACATATGCGAACTACGTTTTGGCTTTCCCAAATAATTCTTACACATCGAAAACAAATATTGATAGGGCTGTTCAATACCCACATGACTGGCCCCGGCAAAATCTGGATGCAGAGCTTTAGCATCGATAAAATGCGAAAACTGTAAGTATTAGAACTCTCTTGGAAGTTTCTTAATATTCTTGTCACCGAATCTTCCATTCTCATATTGTACGTTTTCCCTTGTAGATTCCCTCCTCCGGTCAACACCAGCGGTGGCGGTGACGGCGGTGATGGTGATGGTGGTGGTGATTAAAGTTTACGGGCCTGCCGATTCCCCACAAAACACTTTTTGCACTTCCGTACCCTCAATTTTACTGTAGTCGTAATAGGAAGGTATTTTGAAAATTATATGGGAAATTTTGTTTTAACCTCACAAGACTTCGTCCAAAGAATTTGCAGTCTCCTGTTTCGGCGCTGCAATGCGTGATGCAAGTAGCTTGATCGGCGCCAGTACAGAAAAGAGACAGGAGTGATAAAAGCATGCATAACAACTGTTTTAATTTTAGTCCTCCTTCAGAACCTCAATCGTTTTCTTCAGCGCGCTCGTCGCTTTGGCCATGTCACACGCACCGACATTCGTCGCTTTCCTCGCTCTCGCGTCATAGGAGTTTCTGCGATTGCTGGTGCTATTCTTATACTTAAGTTTTTTAATGCTGAGGGTGCAGATATCACACAATCGCTTCAAATTTTCATGCTTCTTGCAGAATTTCTTGATCATCGTATCATGGGTCACAAATATCCCCAATAGGCTTACTGCTGGGCAGAATATGCCTTCTTTGTCCCTGCAAAGAAAAGGAAAATCGCATACGGAAAGAAGTGGGTGGTCAGCCAGGGCTATCAAATAATGTTATCGCAGAAGTCAGGATCTGCAATAAAGATCACGCACCTGAAGGATTGCAGTAGGTCGAGCAGCCGATCCGTTGCGCGCACCGAGGAAATTTCTGCCACCAAGTCGCCATGTTTGGCACAGTTGAGGAGAGTTCCAACAATAAAACCAAGAACTTCAACATGGGGTATGCTTCTGTTGCACTGCAAGATAACACTCAACAAGATATCCGTCGCGTTGCAACGAGCAAAATCAGCACACGCTTTCCGAGAGTACCGCGTTGACCATTCGAGTGTCGCAACAGCCGACAGGAGTTCATGCAAACTTTGGCTTCTTAAAAGTGTATCCAGAGCTTGCTGGAAACGAGTCCCCAATTGTGAATTGGGGGCCTTCGCTGCCCGGAGATGCGCCTGTTTGAGTCGATTGGCAGTAATGACAAGTCGCTTATTACGCTTCCGACGCACAGCATGACCTTTCCATAATGCCTGGAAACGCGTAACCTGTCGCATCAACTTTTTCCGAGCTCGAGTTGCTAGAAACATTATAGCGGCACGCTGGATGATGGCAGCAGCACAGGGAAGCATTGCGCGGTACCGCTCCTCCTCGAGATGGGCTCTCTCTTTCTTTGCCATATAACCACGAATGGCCCTTTGGATATCAACGGCAGACATATACTGCAGCATATAGGACACATGGTGAGTGAACCCGCGCCAGACCTTTTGAATAGTTACAGCCGCGTTGTATCGATCAGCATCGAGTCTTGCGGCTGTTACTTTTCGTCGCCCAAGAAATCCGCGGAATGCATTCTGAATGGAAATAATCGAAGCCAACTTTATCTTGTAGCTACGTCTTCCGAGGATACCACGAATACGGGCTTGGATATCATAAGTGGTAAGAAGCAAAAGCATAAAGTCTACGTGCTGCGTATAAGCACGCCAGGTCTTTTGAATGTTGCGGGCTGCACGCACTTGATTTGTCTGTATTCGAGCTACACGGCCGCGATAAAGAGACTGGATTCGTGTGGCGGCCTTGTTTTTACCACGAACTGATTGTATTATGGCAAATTTGTCTTTCGCCAACCGCGAGGAAAGCCACATTCGTGCTACCAACTGCATGCGTATGATTGCACTCTCTCGCTTTCTCAAATGTTGTTTGGCCAGCCAACGACGAGCAAGCGTCTGTATTGTAGAAATATCAAATATTGCAAGGCGATATTCGAGCATAGTTAGATACGCATTCCACTTTTGTTGAATAAGACGAGCCGATTGGTGAAGGTTGCGGATTCTTCTTCGCGCAATGTGGCTGCGGTAAAGGGATTGCAACACAAGTGCTCCATTTGCCTTAGATTGTATCAGCTGTTTCTGCAAGAAAAGAAGCTGCTCCTGGGCAATCCGCAAACGAATCCATTGTTGAATCTTGGTAGCATTTTTTTGCCTCTCGGTAAACTCACGACGTGCAACCATCTGACGAAACAAATTCTGAAGCGACACGATTTTTTGCTTCGCTTGCTGGTATCTCTTGCGGTGTACATAGCCCTTCCACCGACTTTGAACAACGATGGCGTTTATTATCATAAGTTGCAAATGTTGGCGCACCAAGAAGCCACGAATTTGGGCCTGTAGTAGTGAAGAGTTAGCCATTTTTCTTAACGAGCTATCTCGCTTGGCTTGTTGGTAGTGCTTTGAGCAAATCTTTTGGCGGACATAGGCTTGAACCATGACAATTTGCTTCATTTGCCTTTCACGTCGAGCGGAGCATGACTTCTTGCGGGCCAAAGCTTGCAATATCACAACCCGATTCCGCAGCAGAGTAAAGTGGCTCCTGCTTTGGTGCGATCGCCAACGATCTTGGATACACTTTGCCGTGGACCTCATGAACTGGCTTTGTGTTTGGCTTTGTTGGAGCATGCACGACATAGCATTTTGGTAGATAACTCTTTGTCTAACTTGAAGTCTCGAAGATTGTCTGCAGAACCAAGCCTGGATTCGAACCGCGCTATTTCGATGTAATCGGTAGCATTGCATCGCACAATAGCATCTCCATTGTCCTTGAATTTGAACAATCGCTTGTACCGACCTAAGTCTTTCAGATCTGGCCACGTAGCCTCGAATGATTGCCTGAATCAAAGTTGCATTCCGGTTGACATGGCTTTGATGGGAGCGAATCTGGTGGGCTCGGAAAATTGTCGCCATTGCCATTGCTAAGATTCTTTTCCGATGAAATACTTTTCTTTGCTGGTACGATCGCCACTGTTTCTGGACCATGACAGAGGCTACCTCTGTCAGAGCTTGCTGCTGAGCCAAATAACGTCGAATTGCTCGCTGCAATACGTTAGTGGCATCCTTCTGGACATTGTAGTGTCGACGATAGAGCCAGCTTCGGGCCTGCGCCTGAAAACGCACAACCCGGTCTAGCGCGCGATGCTTGCGCCATGCAAGCTGAAGATATTTTACGGCAGCTTTCTGAATCACAAAGCTTCGGTTAACAACAGCCATCCGCTGCAAAGATTGAATTTTGGCTGCTGCTTCATTTTGCTGAAAACTCACACGCTTTTGCCTCTCAAGCCAAACTTGCTGTAAGGTTGACGCAGCAATAAACTGGGAACGGAAGTGGGCAGTCTTACGAGAGGCCAGGAATGCCCGAATAGTAGACTGACAAGCAACAGCCGAGTTGTGATTTCGTAGTCGAGATTGGGCTGCTGCCCAACGTTTTTGCGAGAGGATATCGCGAGCCAGCAAACACCGAACTGCACACTGCAACAAATTCACGGCTGCCAACGATGTTCGGAGCCGACGAGTGGCCGATTTACGCCGAGCGAGACTTTGCACTGTGACAATATCCATGAGATTAAGCTGATAATGAAGCTGTCCCGAAAAGGACCTCCATTGCTTCTGGATCAAGATGGAAGCACTTCGAAGAACTAAAAATCTCTGCTGAGCGATTTGCTTTCGAGCACGTGCCTGTACCCAAACAGTGGAGGTCATGGTTGCGGAGAATGTCTTTCGCCTGGTGTATCCCCTCCAAAGAGACTGTAACTGAATCACGGACGACTCTACTTGTGCTAAAACTTTACATTTTCGACGAGCATTTCGCATTCGAAAGCAACGTTGCATGTTGACAGCAGCTTTTGTTTTGCTTCGAAGAATGGAAACGCGATGTGTTGCGAGGACTCGTCGCACCTGCACCTGTAAAGAAAGGACCGCCGCGCAACGCATTTCTCGTTCTTGTCTTGCTTCTTTCATCAGCTCCAAAGCCTGCCGCCGGGCTAACACAAAGGCTTCAATTATCGCAACAGGACCGGCATACTTATTGCATTGATTTTGAAAGTATGTCACTTTGCGTAGCCGCCATTGCCGAAGAAGTAAAGAGGCCGCGCATTCCTGTAACGCCCTAATACGCTTTGTTCGGTGAGAAAGGTACTTCCTCTGAATCTTACGGCAGGCTTGAATCTCTTTACGGGAATCAATCAGTCGTGAAGATGCATAACACAGATAGAGCATCATGGATTTTTCATCGGGGACACTGGACGACGGACTCATTGCAGGAATTCCCCCGAGCTCCGAGAGACGTGCATGAGCTAGAGCAGAATTCAACTTTTCGTTGCATCGTGCCTGCTCGACTGTCAATCTTCGCCGCGAGGAATTGTACGTCATGTCTCTTGTTGTCGGACGAATCTCTCGACGTGACAGCAACGTGGGATGATAATAGTTTACAATTGTTGCAAGCGCCTTGCCGTCTGCAAAGGATGTAGACAGGTCGGTAACCTCTAAGCCA
>Ga0100402_1002350_pt1 | contig 21294 bp, 13 predicted proteins | sample CryGeyme20150102_FD_80419 | JGI IMG/M metagenome (GOLD analysis project Ga0100402, IMG submission 80419) | Groundwater microbial communities from Crystal Geyser aquifers in Utah, USA - Crystal Geyser metaG 2015-0102 | ecosystem: Environmental > Aquatic > Deep subsurface > Groundwater | place...
GCCGTAAATCGTTTAAGCAAGCAACATTATTAGAGAAACCATACAATTGAATTTGGTGGGATTGACAGTGTGGACAGACCTTCATCCCCAGGCCTCTTCAAAGTTGGTGCCAAAACCCTAAACCCCGCCTTTAACTTCACTTTTTACCGCGCACAGTTAGGTCTCAATCAATCACCGTTAATGGTCGCAAGCTGCCCTTGTAGAGAGGTAGAACAGCGTCTTCCGCTGAGTACGCTTGTGCATTACCCGAAACAAACCTCAATCCTTTCGGGAATAGAGCTATTTCAGCAATCACGCTGCCTGTGAACACTCCAGTGTAGTTCCACAACACTAGGGGAGCATGAACAACTAGGTTTCTCCCCATGAAAAGATTCTCACCAGAGCCGGATTTATAGACATTGGCATAAGGGCTAGCTGGATTATATGCAACCAAAGCGTCGATCGTATCGTCTGAATAGCGAAAGATATTTGGATTCATGGATCCGCTGGCCAGAGCATCACTCACAATTGCACTCTGCAAAGCGCCGCCGGAAGCAGAAGAGGTTCTAATGATTGAATCGTTTCCTGTACCCAAAGGCCCCAGGCTTCCCCTCGTTTCATTAACCGAATCATAGTCGCTCAATGTCCCATCCACACCCACAACATCCGAAAAACCAAAAACCACGGCCCGCGCACTAGAGAGCTGAATCAAAGTTGAATCGCCAAGCAATTCTGGAACAACACTTCCATTTGAAGGATTGCTAACCTTTTTAAAGGGAACAATGTGGCCCTGAATGAAGATACTTTTTGTAGAGTAAATCCGGCAACCCTTCTTTTCATCTGTCTCGATGAAGATGGCACCTCTAACATCTTCACCGGCCGTTGGAGGAAGACCGACCAAAGCAAGCGGTCGATCAAGAACCACATCTCCTACACATCGAAAATACCAAGGAACCGCATTTGGGTCACCAGCTTGAGCCGCAATCGTGCCCCCACCATCTCTATAGATCAAATTGGAGAAAGCGTTTTTAGTCGATGCTCCTGTAGGAGAAACAGTATTTCTAACCAAGTCTTCAGGCAGATCATCTAGATTCTCATAGAAACCAAAGTCTGACCCTGCCGCCGAATCCATATAGAAACTAGAGCCACCCAAAAAGGATTCCAGATATCCAGTAGAAGGCATGACAAACTTCACAGAACTTGCCTCAATCACACCATTTTCAAAATGCTCCCCGACTGCACTTCGTTCCAAGCTTTCCTTAGCTCCGCCGCGAGTAGCAACGTACGGACGAAATGGCAAACGAAATAAGTCTCCCAAATAGTATTCAGAACTGTCCACATCCAATAGGTCCAAAGTAATCATATTTGTGATTTTAGCTTTAGGAATGACAAGTGCTCGATCAGACTTTTTTGTCATAGCGATCCTATCAAAATTGGCCTCCAGAGGCAGTCCGTACAAACGATTCACACCATCAGCAATGAAAGCCTGATCTCCACCAAAGTAAAAATTGCTACCCTTTCCAAAATCAGAAATGATGTCAGCGCCTTCGATTTCTGGCTGAGGAACATCAGAACATGCAAGAGTCCCACAATAACCAAGGGCTCCCGCGGGGGCCCTTACGGCCAATGACGGAAACACTCTAAATGCAGGAGGCATTACTACTTTCACAGGTTGTTGATATGTCTGCGGCCAATTGATCGGCGCAAAGAGCTCGGGGTCCGTGCTCGAATTGTTGTCATCGTCAGAAAATGCAAGAGCGATGTCAAGATTGCAATTGTGCTCTTTTGCGCCTCCTGGTAAATCTTCGGAGGCTGACGGTCGACCATTTTTAGAGACGATTTCATCGTTAACATTGGGCTGAGTAGCCCAAAGACAAGTTGACGAGTTCTGTAAAGTAAATGTGTACCGATCTACTAACTTTGCAAAACTAACTTGATCCATTGAAATTCGGTTTCGATTCTCATCCAGCTCAAGGTTTGGATCATTGTCATGCAAACTCAATTCACAAGCGTACGACGAGCCCGCCTCAACTTCTCTTAGGCAATTTTTTCCCAACGTTAAAAGTGGAGGAAGAGTCGCATTTATCTGGGACTGAGAAACATATTCATCAATAAACTTGATTCGGCACGAGAACAAATGAGCTTTATAAGGATCTAAGGTATCAGGAGCTAGCGTGAGTTCTTGGCTAGCAGCGAAATCAAGCACGGTTTTGGTGTCCGCCTCCTTGAAAGGGTCTTGAGATTCTAGGTTTTTTGTGAAAGCACATTCGGCGATGGTATTGCTCTCAGCATTCAACGAAAGCGGCAAACCCTCTTCCCACGGTGCATAGCTCCAATAGATTCTTGTGTACAAACCAAATTGCTCGAAAGAGAAATCAACATCCTTAAAGTCTGTCCATGGCTTGAACTGCGCTTGGAACAGCGGTGCTTTATCACGAACGCCTTGCCCCCTCACTCCAAACACTGAGTAGAAAAATGAAGCTGATTGCTTTGGCAGGTCACTAATAAAGGTTTCGTTATATCGACTTTGAATCTGAGAGTCTGTGGAATCCCGGGGGATAATATCGTAGTAGTCCGCGGTGGTAGACTCCCCCCAAGAGAGTTGCACTGTTTTAGGTGATATCCCCCACACCGAACCCGAGACGCTAGTAACTTGAGAGGTGCTCTGAGTAGGAATACATGAACTAAGAAGAATGGAGAGACCTCCACAAAAAATCATGAAAGATTGTTGTTTGAAGACTTTTTTATTTTTTCTAAGTGTTTCCATAATTTTCTCAATACCTTCATTTTTTAAGAAGCCATATTTTCGTCTCATCTCTTGGCTACTCTTTTAGTATATGAAAACGAAGCACCACCTTCGAATCACAAGTTGATGCTAGATTTAGTTTGGGTTAAGGCCTCAACAACAACTTTGTTAAGGCCCCGTTAAGAGATATCAAATCAAGGCGTATTAGTTTCGCAGTACACGCATATCCGCCTCAAACTGCTCCAGCGTCATCACGTCTTGATCTAAAGCCTCATCAGAGAACCGGGCACCTGGATAGCATTCGATATCAGAGTCGCTCCAGCAGGGGTCGTTTGCCGGTATAGAGCTAGGGTTTCGACCGGAGCCATTGAGGTAGTATCTGCTAAAGTTTCCAGTCCAGCCTAAGTCTTCTAAGTTGTCGAAGACTGGGGCAGTCCAGCCCGACGGTGTAACTTTAAATGGATTGCTAGAACTGAGAAGCGCTGACCTCACCTTTTGCCATTGATCGAGCGTAAAAAGGAGGTTTCTCTCCCCCATGTACGAATCAACGTTATCCTCCCGAACTTTAGGCCCCATAAGAGCCGCCAAGGTTTGAACGGCAAGATCTTTTCGCCCATTCCCAGGAGTTACAATTGGAAATGCAATCCCCCTAAAGCTAGCTAACTTATTTTTGATTCTTACGAAATTTTCAACATCATGATTAAAGGCATCAAACTGCACCTCCATTAAAGAGTCCCTGATCTGATAAGTCGATACATCACTATTGTATCGACCCGCCATAGTTCCTGAATGGTAACGATCATTTGTTTCATCACAAAAAGACAGAAGCATGATCTTTTTCTTACTCAAAATAGTATTAAAAGTGGCATCGTATGGGGCGTCGCCCAAGGGAACTCTATAGTTTGTGATGACTGTCCCATCTGCTGCCCTCAAAGCATTTAGGTCTTCTGTCTTGGGATCGGGCATTGCAGTTCTTAAAGCTGCGTCTGTCGAGTAGGCCGCTTTGAGTGTGTGGTCCAGATACATGTCCACCCATCGTTCAGCGTTAGTCAGATTTTTTAGCTCACCATTGGAGTCAATATAATTAAATTCTCCATTATCGCTAATAGGCCCCCCTCCAGCGCTAATTCTATGAAATATCTCTCCGCGATGTTTTGGAGACAAAACAGGCAACTTTTCATCAAACCATTCCTGGATGGTGGCTTTTAAACTGACGATTGTATTCTCTCCCATTGATGTTGAATCGTAGACAACATGGAAGTCAGTATACCGATCCATGAACTCACCCGTATGAATGAGTAGTTTTGCCAAAAACTCCTTAGTTCCAAAAAGGCTGCTCTCGTTAGCTGAATCACAAATCACCTCTCCAGATCTCGCTAAAGAATTAATTTCATCACAGGGGTAACCACCATCCTCAAAAACCACCTCAACTTCGACCTGCTTCACATCAGGATTGAACGGGGTATAGGCAACTTGGAAAGACCCGGCTGAACTAGAAGCAGCTTCTCCAAGCGTGAAATCATCGGCCTGCAAGGTATCCCCAGGACTAAGATCACAATTTGTGCCAGACGGTGTACAGTAGGAATCCATTCTCCTCGCTACAGGATCCGACCCCTCCGGCTGAAATAAGACGGCAGTAGCGATACCACTAGCAACTCTCGATATCGGAGTCCCCTTTATCGAAACAGCCTGATCCTCCTTGTAGTTTGTTTCTTGAAGGCCCGAAGGAACACTCAATATTCCACCAGAAATATTGATATCACGAACAATTTCCTCAGAAATCAAGCAAGACGAGTCCAGATTTGAGCCGCAACGATCCACATTCAATGGATCTGAGTTATGCCTCTCTCCGTTGTAGAAGATAAGCTTGGGTTCATCGTTAACCGGGTAGACACGAATTCTCAAAGGTAGCGCACTTGCCATCCTTGTCTCGCTATTCGTGAAATCATCAAAATGAATCTCAATTTCACATTCTCCATAGAAATGCTCACGCATTCTAAAGCTTATCGCTCCAGTCAAAGCATCGATCTCAAATTCTCTTCCCCGGAAGCCGCTACCCGGATTCAGATGAGACTCGCAAGATCCAAGGTGGACGGAGTATCTGCCGCCTGTATCGACGCCGCGACTTCTAGCAAACTTTTCTTCATTGCTCTCAACTTGCGCGTCGGAGAGGCTAACCGTGCCATTAGAGGACATTACAGCACCGAAGCTTTTGTTAGCTGCAGAAGTGGTATGCACTCCCGTTGCACTGCCTGCAGGACTGCGTTCTCGAATGACGATTGTTGCTTTGGAGCTAACTTGTTTCATAGGTGTAGTTCCATTGATTTCATGAACTGAAAGTACGGGCTGCAGATTGTTAATGCCAACATGTTGCCGACGAGCGATAATGTCAGCGGCACCCAAACCCGACAACGCGTACTCAAATGAGCAAGATTCGACATCCAGATTCGATGGGCTACCCTCGATCAAACCCGTAGTAGAATTCATACTTAGCCACGCCGAACAAGAATTACTTGTTAGTTCAAAAGGACCTGCCGTATTGCAGCTAGCTGGATCGCTCGAACCAGGCGGACAGACCATAGGCTGGCAAGAGTAACTGCCTTCTTGATTTACCGAATTCTCACAGGCTCCATACTCACCACCTCTAAAAGCTTGAAGCGTAGCAACCTTGTTACTGATACTTAACGTATCATCGGCGTATCTAACCTGGCACTGGACCCTCTTGGTATTTAAGAATTCAATATCACGAATGCCAATAAAAAGTGATTGCTGAGCGAGGAGGAAGCTACGTTTGTGCGCCAGGGGATCAGATATCGGCTGATCGGAGCCAGGATTACGAATGTCTGAAATAAAACATTCAGCGCGTGTTAATGCGTTCACCCCGGGGCCAGGTGGCAATATTGCGAAGGGATTGTAGTTCAAATCTAGAGTAACACCTGCAGGACCAAATTTCTCTTCCCGCAAACTAACTCCCTGAGACATTGAAAAAAGCGGCCAAGTCCGAAGGCTCTTTCTAATCATTACTTTTTGAGAGAGTTGTCCCGAAACATCCCTTCCATAGAGAGAGAGCGAATTAAAGGTATTGGGCAAAAGACCAATCGCTCTTGACTGAGAAACTAAGGTTTGGATTGTCGTCTTAACTCCATCCAAATTTCTATAGACCTCATATCCCACCCATGGATCCGGAGTATTCCAAACGACTGAAACACTCGTAGGAGAAAACCCATAGAACCCTTCCTCAAACACCTCTTCGAAACTATCTTGAGCTGTCCCTGATGCCTCGTCTTGTTTCTGACAAGCAGACAATACACCAAGCACCAATAAACAATTCAGAATATTTTGAAAAAAGCTAAGCCCTTTAATTTCGCGAGTTGCTTGAGAATACATACTTTTCATTTGGGACCTCTGATCTTGCGGGGTGACGTTCTAGACACGTACAGCACGAACCCCATAATCTTATAATGCCCGTCCAAGCGGCATGAAGACATTAACAAGTCTGTGCTTGATTAATGTCGTGTTAAGAAAACAACTCTAAGGACGCAGAAATCGCATGTCATCCGTGAACTGATCGAGGGGAAGCGGCTCTCCCTCAATCGTAGCGCCTGGATCGAAATACTCTGCATGATTTTCAGCCCGCCCTGATGAAATGTAGAATCGATCAAATTTACCGCTCCAGCCATATTGAATAAGGCCTGCGCTTTCGAATGGTGCTGCCGGATCTACTATGTCCTCAAATGGATTAGGTCCCTGCAAAGCAACTACCATGGCATCCCATTGCTGCTGCGTAAAGACAGGATTTCGCGGCAAAGCCTCCGCCTCTTCTGCCGTTAAGCTTCTTCCATAAAGTGCTGCTATAGAGTGAAGAAGAAAATCCTTTCCTCCGTTTGAAGGAGCCACAATCGGATAGGCAATCCCCTTGAAAGATCCTCCATTGTTCTTGAGCTGCCTGTAGAATCGCTTGAATCGTGCGTATCCATAAGCGTAGCTAGGATCACATACTCCCGTACGGCACTCATAACCCACGGTTTGTGCCTTAGTTGCGCCCGGAGTTCCGGGAGCCACTGTTGCGCTGAACCAACTTCCAAAATTAACGGCTGGGTTTTCGACACTAAATTGAGGGATAGGATCCGAGTTTTTTAATTTAGCAAGGGTAGTCGAGTGAAACTGCGGAGCTGCTTCATCACAAAATGAAAGTAAAAACACATGACGCCCCTCTTGAGAGGTGATCTGATTCAGGTGTGATTCTGTAATGTCATCAATCATCGCGACATTGTCCCCTGCATCGACATTCACATCGCTCCCAGAAGGGACTCGCCCAACAAGCGAATTCCCGTCAACGTCCACAAAACGTGCCTGTCTTGAAGAACCATAATCTGGACTTCCATTTCCATAGGCAATGTTCCCGAGTGTGTGTCCATAAGCAACCTTTAAGCCCTGTGCAAGGTAGACATCGTTCCAACGCTCTCTATTGTACGGATCACCTTTAACATAGTTGGCCGGAACCCCAAGCGTTCGAACAAACAACAAGCGTCCACGATTCTTAGGGCTTAAAATCGGAAGCTCCGTCTCGTACCAGGTTGCAATGGTTTCCTTTGCGGATTCAATGACGGCAGCCCCCATGGAAGAGGTATCGAAGGCCACTATAAAATCAGTATCCCGATCCATGAACTCACCCGTATAAATATGCAAATCGGCCGTAAACTCTTTGCCTCCAAAAAGCTTCGCCTCATTGTTTGAGTCACAGATGGTTTCTTCTGCTCTACTCAAAGAATTAATGTATTCGCAGGCGTATCCCGCGTCTTCAAAGGTGACTTTAGCTTTCACTTGTTTCACGTCGGGATTAAAAGGTGTGTAAGCCATTTGAAACGAGCCAGAGGCACTTCCAGCCGCTTCTTTGATCTTAAAATCAAACGCACTCAACTGATCTCCCATTTGGAGCTCACAATTTGTAGTACAATTCATTTTGGATGCCACAGGATCGAGAATCAGAACTTCATTTACATCGATCGAGTTCGGAACTATAGCCATCGAATTTTTTATCGCAACCGGCTGATCTTCCTTGTAGTTTGTTTCTTGAAGGCCCGCAGGAACACTCAGGACTCCACCCGAAATATTGATATCTCTAACAATTTCCTCAGAAATCAAACAAGACGAATCCAAATTCGTACCACAACGATCCACATTCAGGGCATCTGAGCTATGCTTCACACCATTGAAGAAAATGAGCTTGGGTTCATCGTTCACTGGGTATACACGAATCCGCAAAGGCAGCGCACTTGCCGTTCTTGTCTCGCTATTTGTCATATCATCAAAATGAATCTCAATTTCACATTCCCCATAGAAATGCTCCCGCATTCTAAAGCTTATCGCTCCAGTCAAAGCATTGATCTCAAATTCCTTTCCTCGAAAACCACTTCCTGGATTCAGATGTGACTCACAAGACCCAAGGCTTACTGAGTATCTTCCGCCTGTATCTACGCCTCGGCTGATCGCAAGCCTTTCCTCATTGCTCTCAACTTGGGCGTCGGAAAGGCTAACCGTGCCATCAGAGGACATGACAGCTCCGAAACTTTTGTTCGTTGCCGAAGATGTATGTGATCCAGTGGCACTGCCCGAAGGACTACGTTCTCGAATAACGATTGTTGCTTTGGAGCTAACTTGTTTCATAGGCGTCGTCCCGTTGACCTCGTTCATGGAAACTACGGGTTGTAAGTTGCTTACGGTGACTTGTTGCTTTCGCGATATGATATCTACAGCACCTAAACCCGACAATTTGTATTCATAAGAACAAGATCCTACATTAAGATTGGAAGGACTTCCCTCGATCAAACCCGTAGTTGAATTCTTACTTAGCCACGCCGAACATGAATTACTAGTGAGCTCAAAAGGCCCAGCCGTATTGCAGCTAGCCGGATCGTTTAGCCCAGGAGGGCAAACCATGGGCTGACATGAATAGCCACCATCTTGGTTCACAGAATTCTCACAAGCTCCATACTCCCCGCCCCTGAAAGCTTGTAGGGTGGCGATCTTGTTGCTGACGCTTACCGTATCATCGGCGTACCTAACTTGGCATTGAACCCTTTTAGGATTTAAGAATTCAATTTCACGGATGCCAATAAAAAGTGACTGCTGAGCGACAAGAAAGCTACGTTGGTGTGCCAACGGATCAGTGATCGGTCGATCAGAGCCAGGATTACGAATGTCCGAAATGAAGCACTCGGCACGTGTTAATGCGTTCACCCCAGGACCAGGAGGCAATATGACGAAGGGATCGTAATTGATATCAAGAGTAACGCCTGCAGGACCTAATTTTTCTTCCCGCAAACTAACGCCTCTAGACATAGAGAAAAGTGGCCAGGTCTCTAGATTTCCCCGCAAAAGAACATTTGTAGAAAGCTCTCCACTAAAACCTCTACCGTATAAGGAAAGAGAATATCTAGAATTTGAACTAAGCCCAACGGCTCTAGACTGAGAAACCAATGTTTGAATGGATGATCTGACACCGCCTAAATTTCTAAAGACTTCAAATCCAACCCAAGGCTCTGGCGCTGGCCAAACTACTGAGATACTAGTTGGTGAGTAACCATAGAATCCAGGCTCGAAGACCTCAACATGTGAACCCCGGTCAGCAACATCTTGAGTGCCTTGCCCAGCGAAACATCCTGCAAGCAGAGATAGGGCCAGAAAACACTTTAGAGACAGTCTAAGACTATTTAGATAAACAATTGAATCTTCCATACTCTTATAATGCCCGCCCAAGAGTCCAGGAGACATTAACAAGTGCTGCTTAATTAATATTGGAATAAGATGAGGTGCCATAAAGCACTCTTAATACAATCTTAATCTAGCACGGAAATGTGGGTTACTCCGGCTTCCTCGTTCAGGCAATATTTAGGTATGGAAGCAAACAAAACTATAAATGCATATTTAATCTATGGCCTATTAATAGCAGGAGTATCGAGTCAAGAACTACGGGCTCAATCGCATGCAGCAAATTCAGATATAGCGAACCTGGGTATTCGTAAAGAAGAAAGGTCCCCAAAAGCGTCTGTTGAATTCCCATCTGGTCATTCAATCATGGAGCATAAAAATGGCGTGGTCCTAAAAGATGCCAATGCTAAGATTCTAACCTTTAGTAGGAACCTGGAAGAGCTGAAAACAAAGATTATCAGTGTAGACAAAACGGTTCTGGGCGATAACGACAAATCCAATCTCGTCTCTAAAATCAATGCGAACCCGCTTCTAAAAAACTTCTTAAACAACACCCACTGTATAAAGAAACCAGATTTACTTAACGTTCAAGTAGAGCCTTCTGACGATCTCATTGCCATGTTCAAGCAACAAAGGGAGTCCGGGTCAGGTCCTTCGCGGGAAATGATTATAAGCTTCAACAGTATCAACGACAACGGACTTCATGGAGGCCTAAGCCAAGCCGGGATAAAAGATACCGGAAATGACAAAGCAGGCCTTACCTTCGGGATGGAACTAGACGCTCTTGTGAAAAGGGGTAATGACAGCGTTAACTATTCTCTGTTGAGCCACCTGTATACAAGACCAACTACAGTAGATGGCAATAGTCGAAATGCCAACGGCAGCAGATACCAAGAATCAATGGAGCAAAATGCACTCAATGTCTCTGTTGTGAAGAGCCGAGATCCAAGCGGCAATGATACCTATTTCATGAGATTCGAAGGAGAGATTGGCTGCCAGAAAGATGATACTGGAATTAGCCAATCCATCCAGAAATATTGGCACAACCAACTTTCCCAAGGAGGAAGTCTAGAGAACGTAGCCCATATGGAAGAAGAGGCTTATATCGCCGCAAAAGCAGGCGTCGGCCGAATCATGCAAATTGACCTCAACGGAAAGACAAAAATTTCAACAATGGTTGAAACCGGACTTCAGGGGAACAGTCTAACGAAAGAGAACAATGCAGCATACTGCAGCGCAAGCGCAACTCTCATTGCAGGATACTGTTCACTAGAGATTTTTGGAGAGGTGAATTCTTCCGGACATCAGAAAATTGGTGCTGAAGTAGTCGTTCCTTTGTCAGAGAAAGTTTCAGCTTCGACCGGGCTGTATCGTTTCCGAAATCAACATACACAAGAGTATGGCGATGAAGACGCCTTATACTCACTAGGATTTAAGTTTAAGTATTAGGCTTCTAGCTACAGGCGGATTTTAGGTCTATATTGATAGTGGGATAGGCCTTTTACTGATGAGCGAAGATCTTCTAAAAGAAGTTGATGATTTGATTCGGGCATCCAGCCTGGCGGAAGCGATAAGCTTGATAGGCACCATTGACCAAAAGAGCCTTAAGCGCTCATCTATGGCTCAATATGCAAACCTTTCGAGAAGGCTTGGAAATACAACTGATGCCATAAAGGCGCTGCGCCCCTATGTCAGGCCAAAAGCGAAAGATCCTCAAAAGCCAACGGAAGAAGAGCGAATCGAATATGCCATGGCTCTCATCAAGCTTGGAGCGCTTAATGAAGGCGTCAAGATTCTAGACTCCGTAGATGGTGCAGCACACCCGAACAAATTTCTCTACGCATCGTTTGCTGAGATCACCAGATGGAACTACACCGATGCGGCTACACTTTTGGAGAACTTTGTTGCTCACCCCGAGGTCGACGATTACGCAAAAATTACCGCAAAAGTAAATCTGCTCTCGTCCTACATCGTGATTGATGAACCAGAGAAGACTGTTGCCCTGATCGATGATCTCCTTAGACTAACTTCCACTGAAGCCACTAAGCGCCACCATAGAAACGTTCTGATGCTCGCAGCTCAATTCTACGTCTTGCAAAATGATTTCATCAAATCCACAAAATATATGAATAATGCCATCGAACTGATGGGCGCAAAGTCAATCTTTGACACTCTCATGATCAAAAAATGGGATCTCGTTCAAAGAATTAACCAAAAAGGAGTTGATGACTCCGTCGCTAGTGAAATCTCTGAACTAAGAAGCGGCGCACTTGGAATCAGAAACTACGAGATGGTTCGCGATGCTGACTACCTCAAAGCCATTTACCTACAAGATGACAAGCTGCTCGAGTATCTCTACACCGGCACTCCATTCACTAACTACCGAGAGAAAATTGTAAGAAATTTCGAAAAGTTTTCCCAAAAAGACTTTCCTGAGTTTTCAACTTATCGCTGGGCGCTGAGTGCGGCTGGCCAGGGGCCCGAGATAAACCAAGAACGCGAAGACTTCTTGAACATCCAAACTGGAGAAAACTCTTTCACAGACCTAACCTTGCGCCCTCACTTACTCAGCCAAAAATTTTTAGCCCTAATCACCCGAGATTTTTATAGGCCTTTAGATCTCTACAAGGTCCATGATGAGCTTTTTAATGAGACCTATTTTAGCTTGATTTCAACACCCAGAAAAATCTATCAGATTGTCTATCGATTGAATGTTTGGTTCGATGAAGCGGACATCCCCATCCAAATCACCTCAAAGAAAAATTACTTTAGTATTCAAGCGACTCAGCCGCTGTCACTCGTGATTGATCGCCATGCTTCGGTTCTGGATTCCAAACTTGTTGAATTCTGTCACGACATCGTAGAGTCATGCGGACACAACTGGGTTTCCAGCACTCAGGTTTCCGAAGCCCTTAATCTTCCACAAAGAACTGCGACAAAATGGCTCAAGGAAGCCTTTACAGAAGAGTTGCTGGAGAAACAAGGTGCTGGCCCCAAAACTCGCTTTCGAGTCGCAAAGAAATCCTGAACGCCACCTAAGGCTCAGAAGCCGGCAAAATATTGACACCTTCCCCAAGCGCCAAAGCTCCTACCTTTCAAAGCCATGTAAAAAATGTAACAATATTAGTAATGTTAGCCCCAATCGACATCAAACTGCTGCGGCTTAGAAAGCTTCCCCTCATTTTTGCCATGGCGCTATTTAGCACGACAACACAGGCCAATCCCTATGAGGATCGAGCCCTCTGTCTTGAGGCGGACAATCAACTCAATGAAGCTGAGAAACACAATTCAAACGAAAAAAGAGAAGCCATGTTCGCCCAGCTCATCTCACAAATTGCGAACGTCAAACTCGCCCTTGAACATCGCGAGACCAACACGCCTCGCAGCTACCTACAGGCATGCCTTCAGAAGAAGATGCAAATATTCAATCTCAACCTCGCCAATTCGCCCAACTCCTTCAAAGAGTCATCCACAACCCTAAAGCAGCTGGCCAAATTTTATGAGGAGAATGGCGAGGAAGAATTGGCGATCTCTTCCTATGACAAAGCCATCAAGAAAGAAAGCGACAACTACAATCTCATTCTCAGAAGATTTTATCTTTTGATCTCAGTCATCGGAAAAAAAATCCGTTCGCTTCCTTCTGGAAACGTTCGCGCTCAATTAATCGCCCAAAGAGAAACTGAGTTCCGCAGAGTTCTCCTCCCTCTCATTAACGATCCGAAGACCCCGAAAGATGTCAAAGTCAGAGCCTTGAACAACATGGCCCTTCTCTACTATCACGACAATCGTCCAGAGAAAGCAGTGGAATACTATGAAGAACTCAACAAGCTTGACCCTACAGATCCTTTGGTCGTAGAAAATTTGATTGATTACTACAGAAAACGAAATCGAGAGGATCGACTGCTTGTCCTGCTTAGACAATTGTTCAAGCTAAAACCTGATAACCTCAAAGCTTCGCTGGAATACGCTTATATCGAAATCCAGAACAAACAATACATAACCGCTGCTCTTGTAGCGAAGCAAGCCCTCCAATACCATCCACAAGATGCTGGTGCGCAAGCCCTAAGGGGACTGGCCCTGGCGCTTTCTGGCCGCAAGGAGGAAGGCCAGTCTTTCATTAGCACGGCCCAGAAGAAATCCCCCAAAGATCCTTGGGTGAGAATCGCGAGAGCACACACTGAATACCAACAAGGTCTTGATTTCCAAGAAAGAGGCCTTCTTTCAAATGCACTCAAACATTATGAAATAGCATCAGACCTGCTCGACACACAGAAAAATCGGAGTGATACGCAGCAACTCGTCGTTGAGATTGACACTCAACGGGCCATTATTATCTATGAATTTTTAAAATCGAATGATTTTCCGAAAACCGCCGCAGCCAGAAAAGATGCTGCCAAAGTTGTTGAGATACTTTCTCCCCACATTCAAACGGATGAAAAATCGAGGAACTCACGACTGCTCGTGGAAGTCTTTTTCAAATCTCTCGGTCATTCTTCCATCAAAGACAAGCAGAAATACTGCAAATCTTTTGCAAAGGCCGGGGTGCTAATCCCCCAATCTTTAGACGCTAGAAAAATCTGCCTGTAAGTCTACATTTCTTTTGGAGCCAAGTCGTGTTGCACAGAGGTAGGAGCCCTCGTGACGTTGCCTGGCGCCTCAGTGTCGACAAACGGAACTCCGCTTCTCGCCTTCGCCAGATTACCAACCAAAGTCTTCATCGCCTTGGCGGTTTCATCATCAGGATTCTCTGTCTTTGCAACAATTGAAGCGGCCTTTGTATCAAGCACCACAGCGTTTAAGCAACTAAGACGTTGACGAGACGAAGACTCATCATCATTAATTGCACGGGAAAATCCTTTGAAATATTTCGCATGATTTTGATGAGTAAAAAGCTGCGTAGCCTTCTTCTCCACCAAATCTCTATTCATCTTCACGACAGTATCGGCAGAATCACAATCTGATGGCAGGTCCAAAGCTATCTGATACGCCTTCAACATTTCGTAGTGTAGTAATGAAAAGGCATTGAACAGCTTGTCTGCTGGATCTGGATTCTTCTTCAGATAAGCTTCTAACAAGCTCACGCTTGAAAGTTTTTGTTCTCTTAACGTTCTGAGCGAATCACAAAGATCGGGATACTGATTATCCGTCCGTCTTCCAAGATTTCTCGCCATAATTCTAGCGGCTTTAAACTTGAAGGGGTTCCAGTCCTGGCCAACGGGAGGTTTGAGACTTCCGTCAAGTGAATCCAACATAAATGACGTCGCAGCATCAAAGCAAACTCCAGAAGCTCTTTCATCTCCAGCGCCTTCCGCTAATTCAGCGTATCTCTCAGCCTGATCCTTAAAAAAATGATGAGCCCCATCCAAACTTGCTATTTTCCTATTTCCGGCCCCAGCTAAAGGCTGCGTCTGAGTAAAAAGACTAGCTGGATCAGAAGACGAAGAATTATCCACTCCGAATCCCAGAATTCCAGAGCGACCATTAAAGTTATCCGTCAAAGAAAGCTCACCAATTTCTTGTACGGTTTTATTGGTCTCAGCAATAGATGCCTCTAGATCTAATTGCGCAGCATCGAAATCATAAGATGTCGGGGTTTCAGAATCCACCCCTGGCATCCCACTAATACGCTCGAGCAGAGGCGTTGCCTGATCAGCAATAATTCTGGAGAACTCTGCCCTAGCCTTGTACAGCTCCCTTTCGGAAATTCCCTCAGGAGATTTAAGACTCAAACAAAAGTTTTCAGCTAATTCTCGCTCATTGAAAATTCGCTCAACACTAGTTTGCCCTAAGCTTTTAGTTTCGGCAGTCAAATTCATACTACTTAGTACCGCAGAACCATTAACATCCAAGGCTCCGGAAGACGTAGGGAATACATATTGCTGAAACGTCGGACTTTCCCCAATCAACTGCATCACTTCACCCAAAATGCTTTTATTGCATTCAGCAAGATCCGCAGACGAAAGAACCTGCCTAGGGGCCGGTATTGAAGATGATAAAGTTTGCGGCGAAGAAGGGGACTGAGCGGCCGCCCTCCCGTCTTGAGCATGATCTTCCGGATCCTTAACAACTTCCTTGCTCCATTCAGGGGCATCAAAAGAAGCTTCAGCCTCGACCCATCGATCTATGATGTACCGATCTCTTTCAACAGGATCAGTGGTATTGGCAAGTTGTCCGTACGTCGACCGAAAGCCTTCTGGCACCTCGTCAATCGAAAAAAGTGGCGTTAAATTCTCTAGCGTGGCGGGGTCAAAATTGAAATCGAAAGATGTCCCTGTAGAAGTTCCATCAAGATTTTGATTAAAATCGCCATTATTCGGTGCCGTCGAGCTAATCACCTCATTGCCCGAATTCACGTTCTGTACATTTTCACCTACCTGAACTGTCTTTGAAACTTCGGGCTTAGTTGACGAAGCAGGAACGTATTTCTCGCTATTCTGTGTAAAGTTATTACCTGTAAATTCGGGAGAACTTCCAGTATCCGTATGACTAGTACCAGAGTCGAGACTATTTGAGGCTAATGGCTGAGCGTTGTCACTCTTTCCACCATTATCGCTTGACGAAGAAGAGCGACCTCGAGCTGCCCCCTCATCAACACCCTCTTGTGTCACGGGCACAAAACTTCTCGCCGCAGAAGTTGAAGCCGAGCCATCATGCGCATTGGCAGTTCCAGTGTCGGAAACTTCAGTAGCATCCGAAGCACCTTCAAAAATAACTGTTTCACCATTTCTAGTGAAAGTACGCGCCTGACCACCAGCAGAGTTTCGAATATCCTCCTCCGGTACATAAACTGAAGCGTCAAAAGAAGAATCGAAAAGAGTGTTCTCTATTCCTCCAAGTGAGGCTAGCAAAGGATTCCCATTCGACTTTTGAACCTGACTCAAATCAAAATCTCTGGCTTCAAAACCCAAATCATCAAATGACGACGCTAAAGACGATGCGCTTCTATCCGTAACTTTTGCAACTATTTCAGCTGAGCTTAAAGCTTCTCCACTTTCGGAGAATCTATATAATTCTGCCGCAGGTTTGACCGCAGCAATGGATTCACTATGAGTCCGAGCGTAACTCTGCAGGAGACTGCCAAGATCAGCAGACGAAACCTCCCCACCATTTCCATGTTTTGACCCAAGCAAGTCGAGAATCTCAGTTGTCTCGGTTGATGATGTCGCACTTAGACCAGCAGACACCGCCGCCAGCACTTTTTCTTTATCCTCATCAGTGGTATCCTCGGAATCTAGATCAACCCCCAACTTTGCACTTTCAGCAGCTAGTAGTAGATTCAAATTCTCTTGGGCTCTCATTTCAGCCTCTAGAAGCAATCCCTCAAGAGCCTTCGCCTCGACGGCATCTAATATAAGGTCGTTAGATGAAACATCGGCGATAGAAAGAATAAAAGCTTGTTCTGATGCTGTTAACTCTTTTGGTAGCTTACTAAGCATGGCCTCAATTTCATCTGGACCAAAAGTCGAAACCAAATGGTCAGTAACCAGACCATCAAAATTAGTAAAATCAATTGCGGAGGCGTAAGAGGTTGAACTAGCCAATAAGAGACCCGAGAACGGAATCCCCATAAAAAGCCATCCAAACTTTAAACACTTTCTCAAATTTGAGACCACGTTTTCCCCCTAACACAGCCTTAACAAAGGTTTGACCCTCATATACCCACTGTACCAAGATATGGTGCACCAAGTGTGCCTAAAATGCTCTCTTAATCTAATCTTCATATTCGTGGGTTGAAAGGACGCTCACTTCGAGCTTTGATGTCTATTATAAATGATCAAGAATTGGCAGAATCCAGTTTTAGCTATCACGGGAGTCTTACTCTATTGCCTCACAGCCGCTGCAGCTCCGCAAAAGGTCACCTCCCTCCTCTATCCTGTTGAACACAGCGACGTCTCACTTCGCGACAGCATTCTCACTGGAGCGAACTCTGTACGCTTGGAAACGAAAAAAAGTGATCTTGAAATCAACATCTGGTTTCATGATAAAAAGTATTCCATGGAGGTGATCGTCGATGTCACGGACGTCAACCAATCACTTCTGCCTGTGGATTCCTCTGGAAAGCTCATTGAAAAATCAACTCACATGTCGGCCATTCCCTGGGTCAAAGTTTACTGGCCAGGACTCGGGCCCGTAACTCTCGACGTGAAGTGCGATAATCGCACAAAAAAATGCACTTCCATCTGGGCCAATTTTCCTTACGACCCGAGCAAAGACAGCACTTTCAAAATCGAAGCCAATCTTCGTGGTTTAGAGGGGAAACTTTGGACCCCCCGGCTCAACATCCACGGACTTTATAGCGGTCAAGCTTCAGAGCTTGGAATCATCACAAGAGTATTTAACCCTCTGTATGCCATCCAACCAGGAGCGAAAGCTGCACAGATTCGCGTAAGGCAACACTATGACCTTAGTCGCTTGCCTTCCGTCATTCGCCCGTACAGTCTGTTAAGAATATTAGAGTGGTCTTTTCAGACTAGCTCTCAGATGGGAGAGAGTGGATTCTTTCGAACCTTAAACCCTACACTTTTCACTCTCGATGAAGGATCTGCCCTGCTCCAAACTTTGGCCGACAAAAATCTACAAACTTTTGAGATGAATCGTGGAGATACTTTCTGGGCTCCAACACCAACGGTCCTCTCCTTCGCCACCAAGCAAAATAAGAATGCAGAGTCAGCATTATTTAGATTGCTTGAATTCAGAAAAAAATAGCCCTAGAAAGATCTGCAAGCCATGACCTCACCCAACACCAAGTCTGCAATCACCATAGGAAACTTCGATGGTGTGCATTTGGGTCATGCCGCCCTTATTTCCAAAATCAATAATTTTAGAGATACTTGCGAAGACAAGGGCTGTAGGAGCGTTGTCGTCACTTTTGATCCTCACCCCGTTGCCATACTTCGCCCGCAAGAAGCCCCTCCGAAACTCTGCTCAATTGACGACAGAATCAAGCTCATCAGAGACCTCGGAGTGGACCAAGTTAAAGTCATTGAGTTCAATCGAGACTTCTCGCAGACCCCTGCTAAGGAGTTTTTTGAGAAGATTCTCATTGAAGGCCTGAACCCCTCCTATATATGTGTGGGCAGAAACTTTCACTTTGGCTATCAACGCACCGGTAGCCCACAAAAACTCTACGAATGGGCGACGGAATTAGGCATCCAAGCCGAAATGATTGATCCTGTTAAAATTTCAAAGCAAGGCATGATTTCTAGCTCTGGAATCAGGCAAGCCTTAGCCAGTGGTGATCTGGACATTGCGAACGCCATGCTCGGAAGACGATACAGCATGACTGGCGCCGTTGTGCATGGCCATAAGCAAGGTCGACGACTAGGCTTCCCTACCGCAAATCTTTCGCTTCCAAGCGATCATTGTCTTCCGTTTTCAGGGGTCTATGCTTGCTTTGCTCGGCTTGAAGACGGAACCAGATATCAGGCCGTTAGCAATATTGGCCGCAAGCCTAGCTTCGGTGATAAGCACCCATTATCACTCGAAACTCATTTGTTAGATTTCAATGAAGAATTGTATGAAAAATCAATAACTGTCGAATTTGTTTACAGGTTAAGAGACGAAATGCGATTCGATGGCCCCCAATCACTTTCCCAGCAAATTCAAAAAGATATCCTCAAATCTCGCCAACTATTGGGTAGTTATTAGACACTGGCCCAAGTCTTGCTGCTATTGGCTTGAAGGATTTTTTATTATGGGGAACACTTTGGGGAAAAAAATGCACAACTATTTATATACGTATGCTGCTCTAATCGCAGTGGGCATGTTGGGCGCTTGTAATGAGCCAACAACATTTGTTCCTACAGCTACGGAGCAATTCGTATATGACAATAGAGACTACTACCAACAAGCTAGCAAGCTGTTGCAGGCAGATTACTTGATTGTGCCTGACACCAGCTATTCGATGAACGTATCGAAAGCCGGGCTTGAGAGTGCGCTCTACGACTTCGCAAGCTATCTTCAGAATGAAGATATCGATTACCGCGTTGGCTTCGCTAGAGGTACCACTCAATCCAACGGATTGGCTTTGCAACACCTTCCAACAAATTTCATAGGTTCTATACTGACTCCTACTTCAGGAATCAGCACTCAATCACAAATCGCCAATGGCATCGCTGATATGGGAGTGCCTAACGCACCCAACGTTCCAGTCATTTTAGAGACTGCGAAACGAGTGATCGAAAGTCAATACAGCAATTTCGTGAGACAAGGATCTCAATTGGTTTATGTCTTTATCTCTGATGCTGACGATAGAAGTCATGATCTCTCAGGTGTTGCCGGTGGCGGAACGACGTCTCACTACGCCGATGTTTTGGCTTCGCAGAAAAGTCATCCTGATCACATCAGCGCAAGAGCTTTCGTAACCACAGGCAACAATACAAGCTGTCCACTACTTGGAAGCGCAAACTATGGCTACAAAGCCGGAACACGCTTGCTATCTGTCGCCAGCTCTCTTGATGCAGGCGGAGACTCTTTCCGCTGCCTAGGCGACTATGACAACCTTGCTGCGTCGCTAGAGAACCTTGCGAATGATGTTAGCAAACCAACAAGACGCTTCGCGGTTCAAGCCAACGCTGAACCATCAAGCATCGTCGTTAGAGTAAATGGATCTGTTGTAAATCCAGGCATCAACACTTGGACCTTCAAATCCAATACAAACGAAGTAGTCTTCAAAAACGCCGCCAAGCCTGCTGATAATGCTACGGTTGAAATCACTTTCGACATGATCATGAAGCTCAATCGTCTACCCAAGCTTTCTTCCATGGTTGTTACCATCAACGGAAGCCAAGTACCTCAAAGCAACGGAAGTGGCTGGAGTCTTGATACCAATACTTTGGAGCTCAAATTTCACGGTGGTTGGCAGCCAAACAACGGCGACACCATCCTTGTGAGCTACGAGGTACAATAAGATGAAGACTAAGGAAGACGTTTTAAGCCACCTGCCGTGGTTGTTTTTTGCTATTGCTGCTTTTGCCGCTGTGAACTTATTAGACAAACAAAGTATCGACTTTCATGCGAGGCAAGAAGCCACGGTGAACATCAAAAAAGTCGAAGCTCTTTCCGCGAAGCAGCGGTCATTTGCCAAACCAACAGAATTAGATAGTATTAGTAAAATATATTCAGCTCTCGGGCAAAGCAGAAACCCCGGAAGCATTAAAGAACTGAAATAAGAGAATGGGAACAATAGGAATGAAACAATTTTCAAAGATAGCAATGTTTGGACTTCTATTCATTTTCACAAGTTGTAAAATTGTTCCTACTCCTCAAGAAAAGAAGTTGAATGCATCAGTATCTGCTGCCATTTCTGCCAGCAAAAGTGGTCGTCTTTCAGTTTTAATCGACAGCACTGATGACTTTCACTCTGATATTGTTGGGACATTTGCCGATCGCAAAGGCGAAAACAAGAAGGATAAAGTATCCGACTACAAGCTCAACACTTTTCCGAAGCAACACTCAGACATTGTGACGCTTCAAGAAATCAAGACTGACGTTTTTGTTCTCGCAATAAGAGACAGTCTTAACTACCTCAACCTCGACCTTAAGAAACTCACAATCAGCACATCTCGTGGTGATTTTGTATTGGTAAACGACTTCTCAGGTGCCGGTAGATTTCATTGGCTCTTTGAAAAAGCTGGCGAGTACATTGATGTTCAATTGTATTCTGCGACCGACGCTGGAATCGATGGCGTCATGATCTATTACCTAAATAACTAGTACTTAAATAGCTAGTCTAGAGCCCTAGTACTATAGCCTTCGTATTTCCTCATAAATAGATGATACCGAAGGAGCAAATAAATCCCCCTCATTAGGCAGCTTTCTTATCTTCGATAAATTGCCCTGTTTTCTTTAACAAATTA
>Ga0100402_1002353_pt1 | contig 21269 bp, 14 predicted proteins | sample CryGeyme20150102_FD_80419 | JGI IMG/M metagenome (GOLD analysis project Ga0100402, IMG submission 80419) | Groundwater microbial communities from Crystal Geyser aquifers in Utah, USA - Crystal Geyser metaG 2015-0102 | ecosystem: Environmental > Aquatic > Deep subsurface > Groundwater | place...
ATGACAACATTGATGCCCTAATAAAAAATAACGATATTTATGGCATTGAAAAAGAATCCAGATCTGGAGAAATATCTGAGCACCCAGTTCGATACTCCCCTGAAGATGATTAGAAGTAGAACAAAGAACCTGATGATCACAGTTTTCAACAATACCGAGCAAAACTTCAATCATAAAAACTAGCAAACTTTCTTCATGAACTTTCCCTCTCGGTTACTGAAACAGCCTCTCCCGAAAAAAGATAAGAAGTATTCAACAAATTCCAATTCTAGATTGCTCCTCATTTTGACCTCATCTGCTTTGCTCCTTTGGATGAAGTAGGGCAAATTATATTATCTAATGGCAACAACTTGATTGATTTTATCAGGTTGGTCAACATCAAATAAGCACACAAAAAGAGATTATATTAATTGCACCAACTCTGCCTGATTCAATTACTTTATAAATTTGTTGTTGAGGATAGGGAAGATCTTGAAAATTATAGAAAAAGCTTGAATGGAACACCGAAAAGAGAGTTGGTTATTGTCAACACAGTCAAAGAGCAGATTGAAGGCAGAAACCCTAACGCAATTCCTGATAAATCTGATGAAGAAGAGACATACTCAATGGAAGTCAATAACCCAAGCAACCGAGGTGATGCTAAATCTTTCACTGTTAGCCAAAAGAGAAAAAAATATAAAAGCAATCACAAGGCAGAAGGACCCGTCAAGCGTATCCAATTCGATTATATTACCTCAGATGTTGACTTTCAAGATCAATCGTAAGAGCCACCAAGACAAACTCAACCTCAAAGACAGTTAGCCAGTTATTTGAGTGACAATAAAGAACCATCAAGATAACTGCGACCAACGAGAAGAAGACAATATAATCGAAAAAAGCTGTAAATTGCTAAATTGACAGACCAAACTGCCTCTGAAATCATGGAAGAGCATTTAGGAACAGCCTACACCTATGCATAGGTCAGGAATGGTGATGAAGCCTATCTTCAGCCCGTTCGAGCCAGCATTAGAATAAATAATCAATCCAAGAAGAAACAACTTGAAGCACAAAGTCGATTGATTCCTGTTGAGGCTGATGGTTTGAGAAAATCACCGAGGATATCAGGTCAATCTTAAGAGTCAAGAGGAAAAATTAAGAAGCCGATTAGAAATGAAGATAGCAGGAAAAGTAGGAAAAAGGCAAGATAGCCTTCACCTCAGAGACAATAAGCACAGTAGGCTCGACCGAAAGTTTAAGGTAAGCGTAGCACAAGAAAATCAATGCATAGGCTCACCTCGCAGGAATAGCAACAGTTAAATCATGACTACATCAAGGAACACTTCAAGTAGATCAGAATAGAAAAAGATTTGATCCAGTCTATTTATACCCCTTTGAGTCGCTAGGACTAAAAAGTAACCAAATTGCTGAGCAGGTATATGGATCTAAACCAACAATAAGAGTAAATTCATGAGGAATATTAACAATCCCAACGATCTCAACCCATGTCCTACAACGCTGAGGAAATGTAGGAGCATTCAGTGGCTAGCAGAAGAATGGTGGAGATTCAACGTGAGCTCAAAAAATAAAAATAAGATGTTGTCAAAAAACTCTCCGATTACAGTTTACCTATCGAGATAGACAGAGTCGTCAATCCCAACATCAACAATCATAACATATTCGCTCTCCTTTAATTGGGAGACAAGTCAAAATCAATATACAAAGCAAAGTATGTCATCGCCAGGATCAATCTGGGCTCATCGTTTTCCAGAAAAGATGAGGAAGAAGATCTCAGGACTGTTGATGAGTTGATCGAAGAGGAGGAACGAGGAAACGTAGGCTGGCTGAATACTGATGAATCTGTGCTGAGGATGGTCGATGATTAAGTCAGAAGAAGAGAGCTCAACCGGAAAAGGAGAGAAGCTGGCCTTAGTGTTTCTTCATGATTTTTGTTATGTTTGTCATGTTCAAAATTATAGATAGTAAAATCAACGCCTGGCCAGGATCTGGGCCACTCTTGAAGGCGTTGCCTTCCTTGATCCTCCTTTCTTCTGAGGAATCATATTTTCCTTTTCCTGCAAATTACGAACTAAACTGATGCAACTAGTGGTGACCTCTTTCCTAGGAAGTACCACATCAATAACCGCCTTGCCCCGGTACTATTACACGCCTTCAGTCTTCATTTTTTATTTCTTGTTTGATGAAGATGGCATGAGTTATGAGGATTCTTCAAGAGGAGCACTTTGCTCGGTTTGAAGTCGGATACTTTACTTGTGGCTTTGGCTGGAAGATCTAATATTTTCTATGGATTTAAGGCTGACTAGAGTGTAGCTGCTTTTGTGTTTTTTCAAGGATTGGAGGGAGTCACAATGCTAGTATTTTGATTCAGGAATGGTCGGCTTGAGAGAGCTTGTTGACTTTTTATTCGAATCCGTCAGGATTTTCCTAACGCTCAAAATGATCTTGTTCCTTATCCTACTCTATGAATTTTCACTATTCAATTGTCGCAAACTTACTTTTCTTTTCACACCTCCCTCCAAATTCCAACTAACTCTTTTGCTCTTTTTCTTCTTCCCCATGTTTTTGTCTACTTTTGCCTACATCTTTCCACAGCTATTCAGATATGTATTTCTGAGTGTCAACTCTTTCTGACTGAGCCCTTTTCCGCTCCAGTTATAACTCAGCAAAACCTCATCATTCAGGAGCTACAATTCAACTTTTTTCATTATCTAATATGCGTCCTCCTGAAAGACTAAGCCTCTCACTCTCGTCTGCAAATACTCAATAGTCTTGTACAGAGACCATCTAAATCTAACCTAGCTAGACTCATCGCTACCTCTTCATCATGAAAATGCCACACAAAAGCACAGGATGCTCCAAAGCTTCATCGCCATGCAGCAGCACAACGTTTGGCTCATCAGTTACTGCTGTTATTATATCGCACAATTTGTCGAATTCTTCAAGAGTGGGTACATTGACTGGGTTGATATAGCTGATTCCGTAGTGTTAGTAGTAGTTGGGTATGAATGAGTTTGTCAGGTTGATGACCAACTTGACGTGATTGAGTAGAATGAATTATTAATCCTGACATAGAGGAAGGCTTACCCGAGCTCCAGAAGCATCAGAAAGGAAGAGGTCATCGTAGACTTTAACAACACCACTGCTGTCCATTGATTTGAATTATTATACCGATGGCCTCAATAACGATATTGACTGCTGATGTTCAAAAAGGGTAGAAGAGAATAGAAAGGGTGAGAAGAACGGTTTGAAGTAATTCTATTTATCCAATCATGCTTGGATCTTTTTGGTAAATTGCAATAAAAATGATTGGGGGTTCACGCTCCACTCTTATCAACTCCAAGCCACGCCTGCACTTCCCCATACCCGGAGATTTCGGCTATGACGATCCTGTCGGCCGCAAGAAGCTCAGACCCAAACAATCCGCTATCCATAAAATCATCTTCAATCACGACCTTGAATAAGCTGACAAGTCTCAGCATGTGTTCTAGTAGTACTCGCATCTCAATCTATACAACCCAGAGAAAGAGTATATCAACAATATCAGCAAACAAAGACATACAAAATCTCCAATAACTGGACTGTATTCTCAAAAAAATTAGCAACCTCTTGAGAGGAGGAAGAATAACGAAGAGATTTATTACTACCTGGGAAGGCAACAGTATCCTTTGAGTGATTCAGAAGTGATCCAGGATTTGGAAAGAGCAAGACCAGCTCTTGTAGGGGATGGGTCACATCTGAGAAAAAGATAAGTATCGCTTGATAGTTCGAGATTGAGAGGCAATCTGAGCCCTGACAGTTTAGACAATCTTGTCTAGGGCTCCAGTTCTAAGGAAAAATCCTTAGACTCAATAATTAGAATGCGTTTGAGAAATCCAACCTTCCTAAACTCTCATTTATGATTCTTCAACCTTAATATTTTTCCATAATAACATAAAGGAGGAAAAAAAGCTTGTTTTATGAACATTTTTTCCTCTATTGCAACTGTATCGATCTCCTCTCTTCTCCTAAAGTTAAACCAATCAAAGTAAAACAATAAAAAATATGTTCATGATATGAGTAGATCATTTAAGGAGTCAACGCTAAAACATAAGCCTTGACACTTTTCTAAATTAACTTTGAGATGCCCCCCCCCCCCCTATTCAATATGGGTAGGATAGACAAAATTTACACCTGTTATTCTAATCATAGTGCATGTGTCAATATGGTTCATCAAGAATTGTCTAGCTAAAAAGGGAAGGCAGTCGATAAAGAGAGACATCGGGCTGAAACGAGAATGCTCATAAATATTGGAAAAAAAAACTTCAACATATCATATATTGGAGGATTATATTTAAATCAGACCAAAAATCAAGAGCCTTACACTGAGAATAAGGCCAAAACTCACTATCATCTCAATTATTCAATTCCAGCTCACTTGAGTCGAGATTAAAAAAGGCAACTCAGAAAATGTTAGTGGCACAGCTTTATATAGGACTGTTTTAATAATAATTACTATTCGTAGCCGTTCAGTATCCCTTTTTTGCCAATTTTTATAATAAAATCAAAAAGTAAACATACTTCTCTTGTGCCAACCATATACGCTAGTCCTTGAGGGTACTTTTGGGGTGGTAAAGATGAATTATCGCTTGGGATCATCTGGAAGAATATGCCTTTTGCATGAGATCTATATACAATGAAAAAGCAGGGTGGAGAATGTCAATTCTGGCATTTAGGCAGAAAATTGCCTTGTGGGTTGATATGTATGACCTCTTATGGAGAGTTATAATTGAAAGTTATCAAGTATACGAAAACATGCAGACTGTTAACTAGTACATTCTTGAGGAATATATTGCCCAACAATCAATTTCTGTCGAATTCGAGCAATACCTCAAAAGTTGGCCCCTAACTGGGCACCTCAAACTAACCAACATGACCACAACAAAAATTCATGACCTCTGTCTGAAAATAAATTCTCACGACATCATCACCCGTCCCACCTCCTTAGAGGTGGCAACTGGCAACTTAATAGCATGGAAGAAAGGCGAGCTCAAATTGTTTTTATGGGTTTTAGTATATTATTGTTTCCATCATGACACCCACATCATATCATTGGTAATGTGTCATTTATACAGAAAGATTAGGATTTTCTCTTCCTTGGGACCATCTTCCCCCGGAAATCTCTCCATAGAATCAAATTCGAGGCATACTCTATGGCCCCTTCCAAGATGTGCTCCAAACTGCCATGGGAAAACCAATAAACTTCCCTTCTCACCAAAATTATTCAAGACTTGCCTTAAAATCACAAAAGACTCGAATGGAAGGAAGTTGCCTTCGAACTGTTCACTTTGAGTGAAGGTTGCTACTTCCGCACCAATGCTCAGTGTCGCGAGAGATGGACAAATCACATCAACCCGAAGATAAACCATGATAAATGGACCCGAGAGGAAGACTATATCCTCATTTCAATGATGCAGAGCGATGGGACCAAATGGGCCGACATAGTAAAAGTCCTCAAGGGCAGCAGAACCGAGCACATGGTAAAAAATAGATATCACTCACTGATCAATAAATGGAAGAAAACCAAGAGCAAATGGTCAAACCATCAGATGGAAAAAAGGATAATCGAACTTATCAAGAGAACGGCCAGAAGAGGAGGTAAATCCTTGCCAGAGTACGTACAACTCCAGAAAAAATAAGAACACAACTAATAAAGAGAGGAAGTTTAGTAATGCTAATAGGCCTCTCGTATTGAGAAGGATCTGATTGAAGAGGAGGACAGGTAGATCAGCCAGGAAAGTAGGGTCTCAGAAGATAAATTTTCCTCTCATTCATCAACAATCATCAAGTAGGAAAACTCTGTTCGACTGACCGACAAAAATTCATAGGCTGCTCTCTCTCCCTCAGCAATAATAATTGAGCCTGTAAAGTATTCCTTCTACGGCATTAGCTCTTTTCACTCTGATTTCAATTTGAGTTACTACAGAGATGAGAAGATAAAATTGGCGATGGAGGACGTTGCTTAGCAATTGGGTTGCCACGTTGAGCAAGTAGAGCGTCTTTTCAACGATTTCGACTATTCCATGTCCTAACACTAGGAAGGTCATTACTTTTGATATCAAATAATTACTATTTCTCATCATTAATTATTATCGACTCAAATATGCATATCATTTGGTTTGAGGCTTGAACATTTCGACCGTGAAGTACTCGCGCCCGCCTTCTTTAGAGATCTCGAGGAGAGTAGCACCCAATTTGCTGAAATTTTTGCTAAAAACGCTCCATATTTATCCACTAGGGATGCTGACCAGTTGACCAGGTAGGCCCCACATCTTGATCCTGCAGTGTTTTTCTAGTGCTTACTCCACAATGAACTCTTTGGGGGCTAATTAAACAGCCTCTTTGAAATTGACGAAAGCAAGGTCGATATCTTCAAGCCATTCAATATGACCATGCTAGTTGCTGATGATGAGATTTTTGTAGATAGTGCCGTCAACTCTGATACCGGACCAACTGTAGCCTTCGGGTAAATTGAATATAGTTTGTTTGATCTCCACTTTTACTTGATATTCAATCGCTGTCTTACATCTTTATAGATCTCCCACACAAACCTGCGACTAAATGTCGATTTCTTATAAATTATTCCTAGCGTCTTACTCGATCTCCTTTCTGACATCCTCAATGTCACTACCCTTGACATATATGCCAAAAAATAATTTGTTTGTTTGCCTGTGGACATATTTTGCCCTTTTGTTATTCTCGTACCACAAAAAATCAACAGTGTAGTTAACCTTCATGCCTGGATCTATTCTATTTGGAGTTGTCTCCTTGGACTTAGCTGCTGTGGATTGTTTGATAGGGGTAAAGGTAGGCTATGTTAGGACTTCTGAATTTCTCAGACCCTTGTGGAACCGAGGGCCATTCAATGATTAATATTGACCTTGGCTGCTTTTTTTTTACCGGACAATTTTCCACTTGCCATCACAATCTGAAGGATATTTCCTGATGACTATCTTGACAGGAGTTTAATGGTTTTTCTTTTTATGCTTTAGTTCATCTGGCCAGTCATTTGGATTATTGTCCATCCTTTTTGTCCACTCAGACAAAGTCTCTTCTTTATCCCCCCAGGTCGCTTAATACAACTCTCTTTCCTTGTTCAACTTGTCCCAATCGAATTATTTCCTTACATAATAGCCCATCTCTGCTTGCCTAAATCATCAATAAACTTACTGTTGGCTTGTGAGCTCAGACGCTTATTTCTGATAGGTCGAGAAGAAATTTCCTAGGACAGCTGTTTGGACATCGAACATGTAACGCCAGATCTGTTGGGCGACCAATTGATAATTGTCTGATAACTTGCCTTCTGCGTAGAGATTTTCTGCATAATTTTTGTAAAGGTTCAGAACCTCCTGAAGAGCCTTAGTCTCCATGTAGGCACGATTGGCTCCCTTGACATTGCTGACCTGTATTAGTTTTTATATCTAACAATTTATGAACATCTTAACAATCTATTTGCACCTCTAAATATTGAGCGAATTTTCACCTATGATGACAAAAAGGGCCTCGAAGTTGGGAGGAAGATTGACGTCTTGACGATAAAGATGTTCCTTATCTTGCTGTGCGATGATAGATTGATGTGTGTTGTATGATCTGTCAGGGATGTAGGGCTCTGGTTTGTGGAAACAGGTAGTAAAGCTTGGCAAATTACTGATATTATCTATTCTAACCTCCTGGGTTTATGGATTTTCCCTTCTTTCTTGTTCTCTTTCTCTACCAGTCCTTTCTGTAACCTTATCTGATATCGTCTGACAGTATTCGTTATCGCTCTTCTGATAATTTGGCGAGAACCGGGCATCATTATTGCCGATAGCCGTTGACCGATCTCTGGCGCTTCTGCTATAAGTTGACACACTTTCCTTCTCAGAGATGACATCAAGTCTGTCCCGATCTTTGCTGTTGCTCTAATGACCGCTTCTCTGCAGGATCTTGCCTAACCTGTTATGGGAGTAGGCTCCTTGATTGAGATTTTCAGGTTTGATAGGGCGACCTGAAGGTGAATGGGGGTTGGCATGAGGTGAGGTGAACATGTTGGCATGCTGTTGAGAATGCAGACGTGGTGAAAGCGACTGTCCGTACATCAGTTTTTGCCTTGAGCTAACCGTATAATTATAAGACTTAACTTATAGTCGAGCAATCTATTAAGTCAAATATACCCAAGGCAAATTATATCACAAACAGTCACTCATATTCTACCATATCAAAGTCATTTTTCCTCTCCAATCAATTTCGCAATTCGTTCCTCATACAACTAACTCACGTCTAGAGGCTCTTTCGATACCTCTTTGAAAAAATCATGCTCGAGTATTTGACGAGCTGATGGACGTTGAGGAGGATGCATCTTCATCACAAAGTTCAATATATCTGCCACTTATTGGCTGACCTCTAGCTACTGCCTCAGATCTTTTGGCTGTTATTCTTTGAAGCGGTAGCGGACTGGAAATTTTTAGCAACCCGGCCAGAGAGTAGACTGAGTTAGTGAGTGATATGTACATTGAGTGTTCCGAAAAGGTAGAATATTTGAGAAAGAATTTCAATATCTGCAGGATTGGAATTTGCCCCTAGATCGAATAGAGGCTTATCTGTGAAGAGGTAAGCCAATATACAGCCAGCAGACCAAATATCCGATTTTTATGTGTAATAATGTGTCCCAAAGAAAAGCTCAGGAGCCCTGTACTCGATTGTACAGGCGTTGGTCGTGTATTTTTTGTAAGGAGTGCCATATTATTTGGTAAAACCGAAATCTGCCAACTTGACCCATCCTTCTCGACTGACAAATACGTTTTACAGCTTCAAATCCTTGATTAACTTCAATATACCTACAAATAGGCAAAAAAATACCCGATGGAAGTAAAAATTTGTATGGAGGTAGTCTAGACCCATTAGTATTTGTTTGGCGATTCTCTTCCGACCTTACATATTTTTGTATTTTGCCATGACCGGTTTCAACTCGAGACAGAAATCCATGACGGCTGCTATTTAGTAAGGAAATGGCAAGTTGCTCTCCTTATGTTGACTGTAGAGGACCTCCAGGCAATTGACTAAATTCGGATGCTGGAACATTTGTAGACATGAAATCTCTCGAAGACAACTGAAGTCGATACCTTCAGTACGGTTATTGGGTCGTTTGTAAATCTTCACAGCTACGTACTAACTGGAAGCATTGCGGCCAGCTTGAAAGATACGCTCGAATAAATTGGTAGTCAATGAACTTTTCTGACGGCATAGATAGACTGATCCATATGCACCTTCACCCAATCTGCAGCGACGACTGTACTTGCGCTAGAAGACATCTGGAGGCAACTGGTTCATTATGTATATCTTTATAAGGAAGTAAATGCTATCAAATATTCAAGGGCAATCAAGAGGAGTGAGAATTTCCGGAGGTGGCAGTGGTGATGAGAAAGAGGTGAATCGAGGAACGGCTATTGAAAAATTTGAGAAAAATTAAAGAAGTGCTCGGCTGAATTCTTCAAGAAATTAGTTGTATATTCCGGCGTATTATACAAGTTCATTTGCTACCCTACTCTCATTTCTGACATATTACCGAGCATGTACCACGCTCATCCGACATATTCTGCTCAACAGTTCCTTTTTCTATTCTGATGTGAGCTCAGATAAAGATTTTGTATGTTGGGTTTTGCCTATTTGATCCATTTGTAGAGTAAACTCCTTTTATATTGTGCTATTGATCTGGGCTCTGAGCTGATCGAGTTGCTGGGCAAAGGCTAACTTCAATTGATTGAACTGGCGATCTAGGCTGATCTCAATTTCTTGTTGTTTTCTGATCAGAAGATCCAATGATAGCTGACGACTCTTTTCAATATCACCTTTTAGGTCAGTAAGATCTTTGATACAGGCTGATAAAGATTTCCTTCTATGCGTGGCATGGTCCTCTAGAAAACAGTAGCTGCAGCCAACCCTCAATGGGCATTGATGATCCATACATGCATATTTGAACAAATTTCTCTCATGTTCAGAATGAACACAAACAGTTTTTGCCTTCTTGTTCAAGAGCTCAATCAACAAGGAAAGGGGATCAGTTTGTGTTGTTTAGCTTTGAAGATCAAAAGGAGATGTTTAGATGTTCGTGAATGTTTTATTGAAAGTGTTGTTTGAAGGTTTATGGGTCCTTTTGCGTGAGGAAAGATGCATTTTGAGGGAGTGTTTAGTATCAGAAAGGCCGTTTCTTTTCAAGGAATCGTACATAAGATTGAGGGTATTAATCGTCGTTAAGAGATAATAATTAACATAATTTTTGATATACAATAGCCCCTTCGTGTTTCTATTATTGTTTATTGGAGTCAGCTTATATTGATCTGTGTTTATGTGTTTATGTGAAACAGAATTATTGTTTAATGAAAAAAAAATGTTTATTCCATTGATCGAATATATATAAAATTCAATGTTTTCCTCCAGAAATTCTGGCAGCAAGCTAGCCCTCTACCAATTCATCAACTCCGACAAAACAACTTCCAAAGTCAACACCCATCCCTAATTATCCTTTTCTCCGACTCCAGTTCTACAAAAAGGTACATAAAGGCCCCTCCCACGCAAGTCACCTGAGACTAAAATCATCACCAGCCACAAAAACAACCAGTTCAAATCAAACAGTTCAAACATTGTCAATAAAAACTTGCTTAAAACAATGGAAAATGCTTTCAAGGTACAAAACAAGATGGCAGATGCTGTGGCAGAAGTGCTTGGAACTACCAAAAGCAGTCCTCGGAAACCTCTCAAAAGCAACATCCTCAAGGGAAGCACTGTTTAAAGTCAAAAGAAGACAGGTTTGGATGAAAGTAACACCCAAGATATGTCAGCATTGATGGCTTCTTATGGCGCTTTGGGTAATTCTATGCTCACACAGATACACTACAGCCTCTCCAGAATAGCAAGGAAACTGTACGAGAGATGAAACATCCAAAAGATGTGAAAAGTACAACCAGAGGCAGAACAGCTTCTACTACTTCCAGTGAATAATAAAATGAGTACGATGATGGAGCGACACCTGGTCCAGGAGCGTACGAGGTCAACTCAAAGCCTAAAGCAAACTTCAGATCGAAAAAAACATCAATTCGGTCAATTTTCTACAGCAAAATGGAAAGATTTACCAGCCCTCCATAAGAAGAAACTCCTTCACATCGCCAGTAAGAAACTCAAAAACAGTCACCTCCAAAATAAGGAACAAAGTTCTTCATGTCTCGCATGCCTAAGTTTTATGAAAGACCAAAGGAGAAAATTCCACCTCCTGGTTACTACAATACTCGGCAAACCTTAGAGCATGATCTCGTGAGAAATATCCTCAAAAGTTCCAACTCCGTAACTTTTGTCAGCAACATTCATCGCTCACCCTTCAAAGTCAAGAAAGATGCTTAGCCTGGCCCTGGTTCATACGACTATAACTCTAGTCCATTCAGTGACAATGAATTCTCCCAATAAAGCTACTTCTTCAAATCATCAATAGAAAGAGACCCTTATTGTAGCTCATCGCAGAAATAGCTTCAATCTTTTCTGCCAGCCCTTGGCGATAGAAAACAAGAAATTCATGTGAAAAAAGATGACAAATTTTTTGAGAAAGATTATTTTTCTGAGGCGCCTCCTTTCATGAGCAGCCAGGACAGATTTCCAACTTCCAAGCCAAACTACAAAGAAACATTGTATAGACCTCTTAAAGCAACAGCACCCATTAAGTAAAATGTTGCTCCTTTCAATTCCTCAGTAGGTCGACTGATGGAAGTCCAGGCAGGCTAAGGCGTAGGGGTTGGTCTTTACGAAGATCTTCGAAACTGGTCAAAAAAATCATACAACATCCGCAATAACTGATCCTTACTGCCTTTATGATATGTGACAGCTGTATACTTTTAGATAAAGTATTGCGAGGAATATTATAATAGTTAGCATTGTTGAAGGAATGACCCAACAATTGAAGGCAATTCTAATCGAACCCAACCAACGCTCAGAGATACTCTTTTCCTTAGCACATCATCGAACCGGTCATACTCTGGCTCTATTCGCCACCGAACACCAAAAAACACTCTACCAAGATGTATTGCTCAGTGTCAATTACAACAATCTGTATTTCGCCACTTTCTAGTAATACCTCCAGCAACAAGCAGAAAAGGCCAGCTCGGTTGTTGTCATGGATGTGCCCAGAACATTTGAATTAATGGAAGCTCTGCTTTCTCAAGCCACCCAATCACAGCAGAGTATATTCTTAGTTTTGTTCAAGATAGATAAAAAATATTTGCAGATCCTATCAAAAAAAGTGTCAGTCGAGTCATCTATCATGACCTTCTCTGCTAATAAATTTGTTGGAATCAATGATAAGATCAGGGAGCTCGTCGAGAAGAGCTATGACATCAACAGAGCTGCTTTTTATGCCTATGGAGCATTCATCAACTACTACAGAGCAAACTTGCTGACAAGAATATTCAGAACTAGCCAGATAGATGTTGAAAGATTAGCCAGAAGTTATGGATTCACCACACCTCCCAGAGTCAAAGAGGGCAACTTTTTGACCAAAAAGGCACAAAAATAGCAGAAGAAAGCTAAGAAAGCTGCCAAAAAAGAAGCTGCTTCTTCTGTTCAGCCAGCCTAAAAAACTGAAAAGGTAGCAGTAGTGGTCAAACAAGCCAAGAGAAAGTTGATCAAGAAGAAAAAAACATAGTGATTTTATTGATGCCTTCATATAATAATCCACCTGATAAAATTTCAATGGCTGAAACTGAAAATAAAACCCCCAGCCGTCCTCCCCAACCTCTCTCTCGCCACAAAAAACAATCCAGTGGTAACATCCTCAAAGCCACTCAACAAGACGATGAATACAGGTAGTCCAAACCTTTCAGCAAAAAATACGGCCATGGCGCATAGACTCGCATAACCTCCATCAAGCATCAGTAAAGTCCTAAACACACTGTCAGATAATCAAAGACTTAAAAGCATCTGGGCGAATCTCGAAGGGTAGAGCAAGAGAGCAGAGGCGGCACCAAAAATAATTTCAATCAACGCCTGAAGAACAATATAATAAAAGATTAATAATAACACTAGAGGACGCCTCCTAGTTCGAGGAACACGATTAAAATAGTCAAGAAAGAAGGCAGGTCGCCCAAGAAAGTCAGAGACGATTTGATTGTGCTCAATGGTGATGAATTCAAAATGCAGAAAGAAATTTTAGAATTGCACAAACGATCAAAGCATTAGCTTGAAATAATGTTGGAGCGATACCGATTGCCTAGAAAGGATCTGGAAAACTGGATGAATGAGGATAGCCCTGAGAAAAGCCAAACCTCAATTAACACGCTAGACTCAACCATAGCTCATCTGAGCTATCTTTTCAAGACAAAAGAAAAAACTCTCAACAAACTCTAAAAGAAAATAGCCGATAACAAATATCTTCAGTATCTCAGCATTCAAGCTGAAGAGGCTATAGCTGAGCTATCCCAAAGCGAATAGTAAGAAGATGTGGTGGAGGATCTACCAGTAGATAGGCCTCAACTGCATAGCAACATCGGTAGATACTCACAGGCCATGCCCAGCATCAAAAATAAAAGTTACGGTCTAAACATGCGCAGGACCTATGATGTGTTCAAAGAACCTGCAAAAGGTGATGACACCAGATCGGTGAGAATGTCAATGTAAGGAGGGCAGGAAGTACTGACGGACAAGGGAGACAACAGGATGACCTTCAACCAAAAATTCAAAGATTTTTTGCTAAACTGACTTAATATATTCACACTATCAATATTTAGTATAGTCTCAGGTCGGTCTGCAAGCCTTGATGAGAGTGTCGAAACAACCGTTGGTGTCTAGATACGCTTGCATGAACCCTTTGGTGGCAGCCTAATTGAAAGGCAATCCCAACTGCATATCGATATTTTTCTTGAGCCTGACAATTTCCTCCCCGATGTCTTTTTTCCTAGTGCCCAGATCTATTCTCTCCTGTTTACTCGCTTGCAGCAATTCTCGTAGCTTGGCTTAAAGCTGATCAATGTATGCTTTGAGGTTTGACAGCTATTCAGTTTCGATGGCGGTTACTTTTATTTTTTTGCTGTTGTAGATTCTAGAGTAAAACTTGACTGAAAGCACCTGACTGTGCAAGTCTTCATATTTTTTCTATGCTGCCTCCAATCTTTTTTTGCTGTTGACCAGGTCATCAACCAAAAATCTGTTTTCCACTTTCAACTAAATGTTACTTTTCTATAACTCGGACTTTGCTTGCTTCTCCTTGTCAAGCAATTCGTCCAAATTATCGATTTATTCCGTCAAAGCTTGCTTCTCTTCATTTAGTTTATCAATTGTAGCTTGGAGGGTTTTTATCTCATTCTGATGAGAAATTTTCATCATTTATTTCTAGTTTTCCATCTTCTTGATGGTAGCCTTCTGCCTCTGAACTTCCTGCTGCAAAGTGAGTATCTGAGTTTTTAGCTTACTGATGATTGCTTAGTAATTTGGAGTTTTTTTGACCTCGTGCTCAGAAAGAGGAATGAATATGTTCAGGTTTGATTTCTGGAGCAGCTCCACCTGCTCTTCTAGCGTCCTAACTTTCATCCTAAGAGCACTCTACTATTTATTTGGTGGATCAATCGCTCGCAAGTTTTTAGAACTTCTGAAATTCTTCATCAGCCTGTGCTTTATCACTAAATAAGACTATAAACTATCTCATTCCTCTTCTTATGCTTTGGTTTTATTTAGGGCCTAGAGAAAGGCTTTCTCTTTGAGCTACTCTTTGTTGGGTACTTTAGAGTGCCAATTGAGCAGTCTGATCATTTTGCTGGCCTACGTCTCATCCATCGATATCCCTTGCTATTTGTATTTACCCACTAACTTTTCAGCAGTCATCGGCCCCAGTTCCCCATAAATTCGTCTTTTGTACCCACTCGACAAATCCAAAAGCTGGCTACCTTCATTTCTGGTGAAAAACTCCACCAAATCCTCAAGCAAAATATCGTCGAATTATGTGATAGGAAAGTTATTGAGAAAGAACTACTCGTAGGTTTTGGTCAACGTCGGGCTGTTATTGGCTATATCAAGCGACGAGTACTGAAAGTAGCGATATACTACTTGAGAGCAGTGAAGCTGATATACCTGCTATTGAACCTATTGGTAAAAGCCTTAACAAAAGTATTGAGATGTTCCTGCGTGAATCCCACATCTAGAAAGCTAGGTTGACGGATCTTGTGGATAGGGTTGGTGAAGTAATCTTTGACTTTCATGGGGCTGCCCTCTCTTCTCATCCGTTATGTATATTGTTAACTATCAGCATATAAAGAGGGCTCTTTGTAGTCATTCAGATATTACATCATATGGGCAAAATACAGCAAATTAATGGCATCCTGTCTGTAGTGTCGGCCTTGTATCCCAAAAGCACAAATGTCCTTAAAATCATTGGGGCTTTGCTTGTGCTGGAGAAGGTGCTGTCTGTTTTGGTATCCATCTACAAAACATGCTTGAGACCCAGAAAGAATTTGCTCAAAAGATATGGAGCTGGCAGTTGGGCCTTGGTCACTGGGTCATCAGAAGGCATCGGAAAAGCTATTGCTAGTGAGTTGGCTAGACGAGGATTCAACATTGTCCTATCAGCCCGCACTCTATCCAAGCTATAAACTGCCAAGAAGTAAATTGAGAGCAGATTCCCCACCATCCAAGTGAAAATACTGGTAGTCGACTATTCTGAAGCTGGTAGGCCCACCTACCTGCAGGAAAGACTTACATAAATCTAATAATTAGATATTTCGGTGCTTGTCAACAACGTGGGAGTTGATGTGCTTGAATACTACCACAAATTAAAGGAGGAGGAAATTATTCGGTTAATCAACATCAATTGCATGGCCATGAGTCTCATGTGTCGACATGTACTGCCAAAAATGCAAAACAGAAGAAAATCAGCCATCATCAACGTGGCCTCAGTAGCTGGTAATAATCAAGTAATTTAGGATAAATCCCTCTCGCTCTGCATAATGTCTACTCAGCCTCCAAAGCATTCGTCGATTACCTCAGTCGTGCCCTCTCCTATGAGTATGCGCCCAAAATCGACATCATCTCTCTCAGACCATCCGAAGTGTCTACTCCCATGACCTACAACAAACAGACTGATATCATGACCATCAAGCCTGAAGATTGTGCCAGAGGACTCCTCAATGATGTTGGATACGAAAAGGTCACTAATGGACACTGGTCACATTCCATGCAAGGCTGGCTCTACCACGCGGTGCCTGAATGTCTGTTCAATCATGTGTTTTTGAAATATTTGGGACCCGATTTCATGAGGGAACGTGAAAGAGCCAAGAAAAAACAGTGATTTAGGTGTTATCTCACTCGATATATTTGAACTACTATGAACCTTGGTAATAAAAATAGTGGATGTCAGGCCGTAAGCAAGAAGCAGTCAAGTAATATCACCGTCATCGCCTTTATTTGTTTAAAATCAGAAGCAACTCTCTGTACTGTCCACGCTATGAGTAATTCATCCGTTGATGTAGTATGCTCTCGCTGAACAATAATCTTCTTTTGCATCGCAAGCATGACCCTTTGAATGAACTCAAACCACAAAGCCAAGCACCTCACCTGGCCGCCCTGCAGAAACAAATTCTGCGAAAAAGCACAAAGAAATAAGAAAAAGAAGAAAACAGGGCCAAATGGCTTGAAGATGTGATAACTCGAGAACCAGGTTAAGGAAAGTTTAGATTCACCTATGTTTCAGAAAGCAAACCTTAGAGATCAGTCAGACAACAACTATCCAAAATATACAACATCCCTCGTCAATCGAAAGCTCGAGGGTCGTTCTCTCAATCTCTCTACGATATCAACTGACCCTTTCCCGTTTTATTTCCCTTCCTTCCTCTCATACAATATATCGCTATATCAATCACAAGCAACAGTAAGTAGAGTCAATCACTTCAGCGTCATCTTATTTTGTCCATCACTTCTTCTTTCAAAGTGGTCAGCTGAGCCTTAAACTCCTGATTCCCGTGTTAACTTTGCATCACATAATCTAGAAAACCCTGCACTTCTTGCAAATATTCTTGATCGTTGACATTTCCTATTACCATTTCTAAGCTGCGACACTCCTTCTTTGATTCCTTACAAAATCGCATCAGCTTCTTCATCTCATTGATTGCCTCTTCAAAACGAAGGTTGCTGTATAGACCGAGGGCTAGGTTCCACTGAATGAGTGAATTTTTTGGATTTAATTGGGCTGCCTTTCGATAGCATTTGATTGCGTCGTCAAAGTGATTGATGTGCTTATAAGCATTACCTAGGTTGCTATGAGCATTGGAATAAAAAGGATCAATCTAGATAGCTTTCTCATAACAAACAATAGCAGCCGTGAACTGTCGACTGTTTTTGTAGACAGAACCCAGATTGTTGTAAGCTTTGGCAAAGTTTGGGTCAAGCTCAAGGGCTTTTTTATAGCTCCTGGTGGCCTATTAGAACTGATAAGTGTTTTTTAAGGCGAGACCGAGGTTATTGTAGGCTATGGAATCTGAAGGGTCCAACTCTATGACTTTTTTATAGTTGTCGATTGCTTAGCGATAATTTCCGTAGTGGTAGGCCTCTCGGGCGGTCTAGAAATACTATTATTTAGTGAGGTTTTCGATAGCGAGAGAGGAAGGCTGCGATGGTTTAGTGATCACAATGCTCGGCACCTCATCTCCCTCCTATTCCTCTTACGGAGCTGATATTTTTTCTGACTTATGTTGCTATTCCTCATGTTCTGACTTGCACTCAGTCGCCATCAGTTCCTTATCCGCTATAAGGCTATGCAGTTCATGACGGGTGAATAGATGTGGCTAGTCTGGGTGATCGAAAGCTGGAGCTTGTGGTGATGCTCCCATAGTATATTTGATAATTGAATCTAAAATGCTGTGATAGGATAGAGTAAAGACTAATTATTATGCTATTTACTATTTTGATTATCTTTCGACCAATGAATAATGACTGGAGTATTTTAGAAATGAAATGTGACATTTATAGGGCTGTCAAATAATGAATGCTGAAAAATTACACTTCATATCGTTTTGAAATTTGAGTTATGGACAGCCAAAACCCATAAAATATCGAGTGCGTCACAGCTCGGGTGTTCAAACATCAGGAGTACGAGTTCGCCATCAATTTCATCCTGCTGCCATGCGACTATCTGCAGGTTGTACTGACGAATCGCACCTTGAAAGCTTGCTACTCCATCATGTATACCATCTGATTAGTTGTAGACAAGAGTACTGGGAGCTTTCCTAGAGGGTCAGATAACACTTCGATAGTTGTCAAGAGGTGTTTGAAAGGCTTAGAAAGATGAAATGCGTTAGTGTTGACATGATCAATTATCAAATCAATCGACTTCGTGTCAACTTTTAAAAAAATGGAATTGCCTTTAGCATTGATTTTGATCTCAAAGCTAGAACCTGCCCTTAGCTACGGTGCAAAGACTGTGATAAAAAGCTAGAAGTTAACCAGATGAGGCCCAAGAGCAGCATATTTGAATCTTTCGACAGCAAAATAAAGTCCAGAAAAATTAAAGAGCTCCAAGAACAGCTCAAGTTTGCTAATTCAAACAACTAAACTCTCACTGAAAGATTGGAGACTTTATAAGCTTTATTTACCAGGAAAACTACTGACTCTATCCAACAGAAACTACTCAAAACAGAACAAAAACCCACAAGAGTCAGCTACAACATTCCAGTTTTGTCACCAGAATACACAAAGGAGTTGGTTTATCGAGCCAAAAGCAGAAGTATTCCTTTTGAACCCTATAAAAACGATTTTATCAACGATTTTCAAATAGATGGTTCGAGAATTGTCATGACGAAGTACAAACAAGATTACAGCTCTGTATACTTCAACTAAGATCCCGAGTACAGGAAGAAGTCACATAGGCTTGAAAATTGTCAAGACAACTGCCCACAACATTTGTTTCGGAATGGCAAAGTAGTTCAGAAGGAAGGAAATGTACACTTTCCAACAAAAGGCAGCAATTGCCTTCAAAATAATAGGAGGAAAAAACCTATTCGAATGTAGTATGCAATCTGGATAAAAATTTCCAGAGATAGCCCCCGGAGAGATTTTACATTTAGAAATTGACCGTGAGTCAGGGATGATGACCTGGTGCATCGAGGGAAAATTCATGCTCAAACGTGAAATAATTGAGGATATGCGCCATATACCTCTCTACGCCTTTATTTCCATGAAAAATGCTGGAGATTAGGTGTAGTTTATCTGAGGATTTTTTGATACTATGATGGCCCAATCATTATATTCAAAGTCACTAATAAAATCAGTGAGTGGAATATCAAATAAATTAAGTTATTTTTAAGCCATTCGTCGGCAATAGCTTTCCACAGTCGTTTTGTGCTTAGTTATCAACAAAATAGTGTAGGAATCATGATGAATGAATCCCTTCAGTGGGCGTTGACAACTTAATTAATGTTGTATTATAAAATTTCAGAAAAAAGGTTCCGTCAGTAGATGGGTAAGTTTGTTTTATGGCTCCAGCTGACGACAAGGGTTATAAAATGAAGAGATAGTCATCTTATCAGTCCGTCAGTTATGTTGTATGTATTTTTGACCCTTATGCTGGTTTCAAAACATGTCCTTTTTGGACATACTTAAAATAAGAAACAACCAACTATTCTCAGTTTTTAGACGTCAGGGATAGAAAATCACACTTAATTAAGAGAAAAAGGTCAAGTTAAGATGAGAATTCAACTTTTCCTCTATTATAATCATTGATTTGCAATAGAAAACATGAAGACAGTGAACTAAGAGGTCTTGTTGAGCTACATAAACAGGTCAAAGATCACTCATGACTTCGAGTTGTATCTCTAAAAATGGCCCTTATCTTCTCATCTTAAATTGCTCCACATGAAGATTTCTGATGTTGGGAAGATGTGTGCCAGAATCAACTCACAATAAATTCAATTTTCTTCCCCGGCTCTTTATTCCAGCCAAGAAGGAGGGATCATGTGGAAGAAAGGATAACTCAAATTATTTATTTGGGTTTTGATCTATTACTGTTTCCACAACGAAATTGACACAGTTATGCTGGTATTTCTTATCTTATGTAGACCTAAAAGGACTACTCTTTCTTCCGAACTATCTTCTTGAGTCAGACCATGCAGAAAATGCAATATGAGGTCTTCTGCATCTCCCCTTAAAAAACTGACAAACATGCCTGGATTGCTGAATAAACTGATTTGCTTTAACAAATTATTAAAAATCGCTCTGAGGTCGGAAAACGACCTTAGTGGAAACTGGTGGCTTGCGATCTATTCTCCATTAGTTAGGGGCGCTTCTTCAGGACAAACTCCAAATGTCGAGAGAGATGGACCAACCACATCGATCCTCAGATCAGAAGGTCCAAGTGGTCAGAAGATGAGGACTTTATCCTCATGACCATGGTTCAAAAGAGAGAATTCAAATGGACCGACATTGTGAAGGAACTCCAAGGTAGCCGCAGTGATCACATGGTCAAGAATCGCTACAACTCCCTTATCAACAAGTGGAAGAAGAAAAACTACAAATTATCAAACCAACAAATCGAAAAGAAGGTCCTGGATATTGTGAGAACTGTCTTCAGGAAGAAGAACAAATCGGTGCCAATCATCGGTGACTATCATCTGGAGTAAGAAGAAGTTAGGGAGGTGTATAGAGATGAGAAAGACTTGAAAGAGTATCAGGAGGATAGAGTTGATGAATAATAAATGAGATAGCTTGAGTTAGAGAGATAGGTGAAAATATAAAAATGGCACTAAAACTGGAAAAAATAAATAGAACTCCTGGAGACTGAAAGAAACTCAGAAACTTACATTTTTTAACCCACCTTAAAGACACACTCCGAACGAACTAGTTCATTTTCACTGATGCTTCCCCCTTTAGACTCTCTTGGATCCATGAATTTCTAGAATTAATTCAACTCATCTCGAGGCCAAAGCTAATGTAAATGGAATTTCTCCAACGATTAACAGATTAGGTTGGTGATGGACGACGTCGCTCATCATTTAGGCTGTCATGTTGAAGAAATAGACTTTCTAATCAATCCTCAGGAATGTGAGTCTGACTTTCTTGAATGGGAATGACCTAATTGATTGTCTTATATAATCTTTAGCCTCCCCACTCGATCACAAGCATTTATTATTTATTGAAGACGTTCCTCTTTCAAATTCAGTAACAACTATAGTACATATAATATCAACACAAATTAAATATACTTTAATGACTAAATTAGTACTATATAGGGGTTGGGGTTG
>Ga0100402_1002358_pt1 | contig 21243 bp, 13 predicted proteins | sample CryGeyme20150102_FD_80419 | JGI IMG/M metagenome (GOLD analysis project Ga0100402, IMG submission 80419) | Groundwater microbial communities from Crystal Geyser aquifers in Utah, USA - Crystal Geyser metaG 2015-0102 | ecosystem: Environmental > Aquatic > Deep subsurface > Groundwater | place...
AAAAGTACTTAGGAGAATGTGTTAGCCCTGTGGACTTAGTGCGAGTGTATCCCCCTGTAGGTTCTGGTACTTCTTCTACAGTCTCATTTGTAGTCTTATTTTTGGCGTCTATGGGCGTAGTAGGTACCATGGCAAGCCAACTAATAAGAGGCACTAGTACCAGGACCCAGCAGTAGTACTCTATTAGGACTCCTACTACTACTACTACTAGTAGCTAGAGTAGTAGTACCAGTAGTACACCACCACTAAAATCGCACTGACTTGCTCGGAGTATGGTACCTGGTAGGTGCGAAATTGTAGCGGTAAGAAGGACTCCTCAAGAACAAAATTAGTACTCCGAGTAGCGTTGAAAATCTCGCAAGAAGTACTGGTATTGCGCAAATACTACTGGAAAAAATCGAACCAGGGAATCTAGTTTTCACGGAGTGAACTATCTGATGAATCTTCGTTCACTCGAAGTGCGTGAAGCAGCTGGTGCGGGACCCTCTGAACTCGGCAATCTTAGAGAATTTCATGTTCTCTCGGTGGTGAAGAACCATGAACATTTCTTTTGCGAGTACTACCAGTAGTAGTCTACCTTGTACTACCAGGTAGTACGAGGTACCTGGTACGGTAGAGAGTACTACCAGGTACAGTATGGTAGGTACTACTACCTGCTACTACGAGTACAAGGGTACAGTAACTGGTATTGAAAATCGAAATGAACTATTGTTATTTAAATTCTGTACAGAACGTAGTACCAGTACCTGTAGTAGGGAGTAGGTAGACCTACTGGCATTACTACTAGTAGAAAGGCTTTTCGAACGAGTACTGAAGTACCTTGTACCACTAGCTACTACCACTACTGTACTACCGGTACCCTGGTACCAGGTACAGTACCTGGTACAGAACTTGGAAGGAATGTCTCCATTGTCACAAAGTGATAATAATATTATGACTGGATGGCCAGGCCTATGTTGAAGGGAGCCGATGAGAATACAATTTTTGCGAGATTTTTTGTACTTTAGCACAGTGAGGTGAGGAGTGAACAGTGTACAGGGAGGTTTTGCAACTCGCAATCCCTGACCAAAACCTCACAAATCAATCAAAAAGAGAATAATTTGCCTAGCGGAAATCATTTCATAGAGTTGCTTTTTCGTAACTCTGGCATCGGAAACGAGAAGGTTGGTCATGCCGCCGTCGCCGTCGGTCGCAATGCCCATGCCGCAAACGCCACGGTTGGTTCGTCCGGTCACCTTAACTCCAATTTCGCGAAGCCATGGACGTCCTTCTAGTTTTTTAACCGAAGTAGCATCGTCTCAGCCGCCCTTTTTGTGCACATCTACTAACTATGCGCTCAAATCTTCCTTGAGCACTTCTCCAAGCTCTCGGCCTTCCTTTACCGTGTCCATGTCAACACAAGTCTCTCTGGAAGATTACGAGCAAGTCGGTTCTTCGCTCACATCAACTTGCGATAATTCGTATAATAACAAAGATGACGAAGACGAACTCAACGGCAGTATCTTAACGTTAGCAGATAATTCTTCGTTTCGCCTCTCGGAGTTTTTGGATGAAGAGGAAGAGATGAAAGAAGTCGCGGACAGTGATGTTCCATATTTGCAGAGCAGTATCAGTTCCGCAGAAGAAAATATCAGCAATGTTGACAGCAACATTTTGCACATTACCTGTTTCTACTTTTCCCAAGATGAGTCTGCAATTAAAACTGCCTTGAGGGCACTGCCCGAAGGAGGCGCTACTGCTGCCAAGACCAAGTTAACCATCCCTCAGAGCCCGTATTCACTACCTTTGCACATTGCTCTCGCCAACAGGGCAAACCTATCTGTTATCAAACTCTTGGTGGTGCGGTCACCTCTGGTTCTCCAAATGAACGATGGTCCAGAAGAACTCTCACCGCTAGCCTTGGCGCTAACGATGGGTCTTGATGCGACCTTCTGTCATTTTCTACTGGCCGCTGATACACAAAAAACAGCTTCAAGCTGTTGCACGGTGACAAGGTATTTGCCGCTGCACCTGGCTTGTCGCCACGGAGTATCGCTGGACCTCACCTTGGCCTTGCTGTACTCCAATCCAGCGGCGGTCATTCACAAAAATCTACATGGAGAGACGCCCTTAAATATCCTTATGTCACGACCGCAACAGAGGGAGGATGCAGAACATGCACAAGTCTTTCTAGAACGGGCTGCAAGGTGTTTCGAAATTAATTAATAGAGAGGGCACTTAAAATTAGTTTCTTTACATCAGTCTGCTTTTCAAAGGAAGTAGTATTCTCAACTAATTAGAGCTCCTTTCGGGGGCCCATCGCCTGCTTCACCTTTTGTTGCCGGTTGCTCAAGCCTTCATGGTACTTTTGCTGATACTCCTCGTCAGCAGGACCGCGGTTGAAATCTTCCAGTTGTGCAAAGTCCTTCTTGCGGTTCAAGATCGGAATCAACCCTGGAGGATATTGACCAGGACAGAACCAACCACCTTCATCGCACAATTTATTTTTTGGATCAGCTGCCCATTGCTTGGATTCTTCCGATACCTGCAAAATTTTGTAGATACGAACTTTGCCGTACTTGGAAGAAAATACTTCCTCAAATAAGTCAGGACTTGCAATCACACCTTCTGCACGCTCGTGGCTGTGAAGCTTATATAGTAAGCTCTTCTCCATGGTGGGGCTAGGCACATATGTATTGCCTCGTTTTCCCTGAAATAAGAAGTAATGAGGAAGTAATATCATTCGAGTGAGCCAACAGTTGCAATCAATCCAGTACAATTAGAAACGAAATTCAAGACGAGACATGAGCAAAAACGTACACGGAAGCCAAAATCACTACAGGTTGGATCGTCAGGGCAGTGATGTCGATACACCGACGTAGCGATGCGGGCAAGATGTGGGCTCTTGGCAACATCATCTCCACCGCCTCCGGCCCAAACTAACAAATAATCGGCAAGATGCTTCGCAATTTCGTGTCCTTCATCAATCGGACTCGTGAGGGCCATTCCCAAAAGAGCAATATCTACAGTTGAATCACAGCGACAGAAAAAGAAGATAAAAGTGGCAGAATGTGAGTAGCAGGAATCCTTTGCGAGTTGATAATCCATTGCCCTATTTCGGCACATTTGCTTACGTTCGTGGTTCCAAGTATTTCCATCAGCAATCGTCGTTCTGTTAGCAATCGCAGAGATCTGGTATCCATAATCCCACCAGGCCATGACACGAGCATCCTCTGGCGTGTTGTCACGAAGCCACCAGTACGCTTCACGATAGTCGTCGACCTTGATGGTACGACCATCTTGAAGACGAGCGAGTACAATGATGCTTGGGTTACTTAAATCCTTTGATAGACGCCAGCAGTAGCGTGCAAACGATCCAGTCATGAGATATACCAATGCCAAAATGAGGATAGCTCCACCTTGCCGGGCTAGAACACCCGTGCCGCTGTTGTAAAGTTCTGTGGCAGACTTTCGCAGTTTCGTGAAGTCGTCGACTTTTGTAGGCTTCTTGCCGCCGCCTCGCCCCTTTTTGCTCTTCTTGTTGGCCTCGGCAGCGGTGTCGTCCGTCGAAGCGTCTGTGCTACTAGTAGATCGAGATCCCCACAATTGCTCCATAGCCCAGTGAATTGCACGGCCAGCTGCTATTCCACCGCAGATACTGGCGATGGGTCCTGTCAGAAGAATCAGCCGAACCATTTTATGGCTAAAAAAGTAGCTCGTCACTCCCCAAACCAGAACAAAACTAGAAGTGTCGCTTAGGTAAAAGGCTGCGACAAGTAGAAATCCGACTGGTGCAATTGTACAAACATGGTGTAAATATTGAAAGTAGGCTGTAGTGTTGTATGTGTGAAAGCGTAAAGTGAATGGATAATTGTTAAAATGAATAGGGAATTCTGCATCAGTAAAAGGCGAGGCCAGGGCTTACCTTTGGGGCTTGCCGGTTGATGTTCTGCTACACTGTCTACTAGCGGGTTTCCCGTGCGAGTATGCTGAACAAACAATCCCCGAACGCGACTGGAAAGGGGCCCTAGGTATCCCTTCGGCATTAACAATATGGCCAAGATTGCTCCAGCGATACCGGCTATAACAGATACTTTAATGCGAAGTTTCCAGGCATCTGCTCGAGACAAATTCTGTTTCCTTCGAATGACTTCGCAGACCTGCAGGATTTGGTACCCCAAAAAAATACCACAGGGACCTAGCTGTTCGAGACTCTTGAGTGGACTTTTACCAACAACTGGGATCTGCATGGCAAGCGCTGTCCCGATGACGTAAAATAAGGAATACGAAACGTAAACTCGATCGGAGAACCTTCCGATGGCAACCAAAAACGCTGCGTGAAGTCCAATCAAGTTTAGTACAAAAATAAATCCACCCCACGCTGCAACCATGTAAAAGTAGGCCAGACCAGTGGCAACACCCCACACCACCGTCATTGGAATTTTGTTGGTACTACGAAGACTCCGCATCCAACAATAAAAGGTCATACACATGGCCGTGACTGCAATGCTTTCGTTGTCGAAACCTCCTCCCATACTTCGCGTCAAATGTGCAGGCACAATTGCCATCATGGCCATGGCCGCCATGCCTGCTTTCACGGCAGGTGAGAGCCAAGGATGTGTCAGTGCCGTATTATTCTGAGCACTGGATTTGTCGGTGTTTGTGTTTGTGGAACGATACCTTCCCTGAACGGCATCACTAATCCAATCAATCAGGGTGTGTTGCGCATTCTCGGGAAGTGTAGCCTCGTAGGCCATTAGGCCGACAAAGGCACTGGCAGCGACCCCGAACCACGCCGGAATGTAACAACAAACGTCATTGAGGGACCAATTTTTGAGCAACGGAAAGTACTCGAGCAAGTAAACGGCTGTAAATTGCATGCCAGGATAAATAGTGGTTCCTACCGGGCGTCCCAGGGGGTACCAAGACTTGTGATCGAACCACGTAAAGAACTTTTTAGCTCCGTGAGCGTACAAGTATTCCGTGGCACGATAATTGAAGTAGGGATCAAACTCATGAATGACTGGGCCTGTGGAGGAATAGGAATGGCGGGTAAAAATAGAAGAAGGTTTAGGTTGGAGTGAATTAGCAAGGCTACCTGCCCTTGTTTACCTAGCCAGCTAGTAAACCAGATTGCCACCAAGAACATTGCTAGCTACAGCACTGTAGCTGTGGTAGAGCAAAAGAACTCTCAATAGCAGTGCAAAGCAATCATATCACTGTGACATCACAACCACACAACCACTGTCACTGTCACGTACCAAAATCCTCAATGGCTCGCAGTCGAATTTTATAAGCAATCTGGCCGATGATAAAAATGCCGTACCCTGCCAAGAGTGTCCAGAGCAAAGAAAAGAGAGGAGAAGACTCTACCGCGGGTGCAGACGATAAGGTTGGAGACGAAGAAGCAGCGGCCATGATGGAGCGTGTTGTTTGTCTTGCCTTACTTTTAACGTAGATTGTGCTGGCCACTTGCTTGCTACTGCACCTCTGTCTTGTCGGTGCTATAGATAAGCAGACGTGGAGATCTGGCAGTAAAAGTACTTAGGAGAAAGTGATGGTGCGGTAGTGCTAGGTGCTAGGTGCTAGGTACTCCGAAAAAGTAAAATAATATTCTAGTATTAATGGCGTTGAAGAGAATAAGTACTAGTAGTATTGTAGAGTAGTAGAAGGTAATATATCTGTAGTAGTGAAAGTGTTGGTGCTGGCGTTCAAATTTAAAGGCGTTATTAACTTTGCTCTCCTTGGATCATGAATAAACACTCAAACAAAAATTGTGCAATAAAGATACTGTATTAAAGGATGGGTAGACAGACTGCGAGACTTTACCTGGGCTTTCAACTGAATGAGAACTGTTCTTTCCACTGCTACTAGCTAAGTAGTACTAGCTAGGATAGTAGTAGTCTAGTAGTTGTAGTTTTATCGTAACTTATCAAAGTTCTTTAAAATGCCATCGTTGTCTCCCACCAACAGGATAAATTTCCGATTTCCTGTGACAATAGATACACATAGCTCCCAATGTCTCATTTATATTTCACCCTGCCAACCCACGACAACATTCCAAGCTCGGCAAGCCTGCTTGTACGTGTTGGACGTTTCGTCGTACCTTTCAATGATACTTGCCAGCATTCGAAAAATACCTTCCTTCTTGAACAACTCTTTGGCGGCCGGATATCCACCAACGAAGCGCAAAATCCGACAACCATCTTCTTGAATCATGCTATCTTCCGAAAATGTACGCATACTGCCTACAAGCACCGGGAAAATCTCCAAATCAAAAAAGAGGGGGACCAGGTCTTTTGAGCTCATCATATTGTTCACAGCTCGAACGGCTCTCCTTTGGAGGCCTTCGTTGTCTGGGAAAGCAATCATCGCAGCTAGTGCGTTTTGTAGTGTCCCAACCGCGGCAAATCCGATACAGATATTTCCAATGCCACCGACAGCTGACAACGAAAGCCGCTTGTTGACAAGGCACATCATGGAAATGACACGAAGGCATCCCTCTTGGATCTCCGCCGAGTAAGGATATCGCTTCATGGCATTGACCACCATTAAATGCCCATACGACCTACAGAGCGATACCCGGATCCCCTGATCTTCTCGTTCTGTTTTCAGCATAACGGCAAGTTCCTTCAGCGAATTGCTAATGGATTCCACGTCATCACCGGTTAATGCTTCGATGAGGTACGGCAGATTATCTTGTCCTGACGACTTGGCCAAAAAGGGTAAATTCTCCAACAAGGTAGGTGTCAGCAAATCTATTCTGGTAGAGGAATCCGCCATAAACTGCTGACGCAAAGATGATACTTCTTCCTGGTGGCGCTTTGTCGCGGCTTCGTGGTCCGCAGACTGCAGGTCAATTTGATTTTGAAGGTCACGAACTTCTTCTCGAAGCAACTCTGACGACTCAATGTGTCGTTGGATGGCTTGATCGAACTCATTCTTCTTTTCCTCAAGTTGTATTGTCAATCGCAAAATATCCGCCTCCTTCACTTCGCTTTTGGCATTGGCGAAAGCTTCCAATTCGAGCGACTTGTCACGAAGTTGCTCTTCCAGACGAACAATTTCTGCTGCCATCTGGTCGTTACGAGCTTGCTCGGTTTTAGCTTTCTCCTCTTCCTGCTGCAGTGACTGTTGGGCTTGCTGGAGTGCAGCATTCAGATCACCAATCCGGGATTTTAATTGGTCTGTCTCTACCCCGAAAGATTCGCTCGCTGTATCCGCCATTTTACCACGACTTTTGCTGGTTACTGCTGCTTGTTTTTGGAGAGATGGCGAGTTGATTTCGGCAGGCAGCGTGGTTCGATCCTGGTTCAAGGCGTTCGCCATTTCTTTGAGTTCATCAAATTGCTCCAGTAGCTTTTGGTCCTTGTTCAAGAGTTGTTTTTTCAGCTTTTGGTTCTGGACGTTTAGTTCATCATTCTCTTCCTCCTCTTGTCGTTTGATACCAGCAATTAATTCTTCTGCGGTCTGCAACTTGACCTCTGTGGGACTAGATACTGTTATTGTGTCTTGTACCAACGATTGCGAGTTTGAGGGACTTACACCTTTTCCTAGAGAGGACTGCAACTTCACTTGCAGTTCTCCGTTGGCCTGGAGCAATTCTTCAATATTCTCTCGTAACAATTGGTTTGCTTCGACTTGCTTTTTTAGCTGACTCTCTAGTCTTTGGAATTCACTTGCTTGGTGCTGCATTCTCTGCGCTGCGATATTCGAATTTTGGTTAGCTTCTTGTGCGGCTGCTTCTGCTGTTGTTGCTTCTTCTTGTTGTTGTTGTTGTTGTTGTTGTTGTGCTAGTGGTGGTGGTGGAAACCCTTGCATGGATGCGTAGGAATGCAATTGTTGCAGTGCATACTGGAGCTGTTGATATGTTAGTTCCAATTGATCCTCCAGTTCTTCGTTTTGTTGAGCCATGGCCAACATCTGTCCTTGAAATTTGACCAGCAAATGTCCTGAGGCGTTGGTTGTCTGCGTTGTTTGCGTAACATGTGTTTCGTTATCGTTATCGTTATCATTCTCGCTGCCATCCGTGGTACTATTGTTGCTGTTGCTGTTTCCTGCACTTGCTGCACAATTGGTAGCAGCAAAATTTGTACTGTAGGGCATGTTGTACCCAGAACCTGGCGGAGGCGCGATATTTGCATTATTAGCAGAGTTCTGCTGCTCCGCTGCCAATTCCATTATATCTTCCCTCAAGTGTTGGTTATCAGTCCGAAGAGTTTTAATTTGTTGATGTGCCACGCTAAGTTGTCGTTGCAACTCTTGTACGGACATACTGTTATTGTTATTGTGTATGATCATGTTGAGGTTGTTACTGTTTGCAGGATGAGATGCTAAATCCGAAGCAGTAGCTGCAGCTGTCGTTGTTGTCGAAGCAATAGTACTATTTGTTATATTTCGGGCGGGCATAGTAGTATTGGATGTAGCAGCAGTCGCAGCTGATTGATCTTGGGAGTAGTAATCCAAGGATCGTGTTTGCGATCTCATGGATGATGACCCTCCACCTCCCATGGCTGTGAGCGCGCCTCCTCCGGTTGCTCCTGCTCCTGTTGCTGTCGCCGCCACCGCGGAAGAAGAATGAACGAGTTCATCTCGAAGTTTGGAATTCTGTGATCTGAGTTGAGCAATCTGTGCTTCGTACTCCATTGTTGCAACCACGGCTTGTTCGCGAAGAAGGTGGTTTTGTGCTCGAGCATCCTGAAGTGCTTGTTGTTGCTCTGCTTGAAGTTGCTGTATTTGTGGTGGCGATATTGTTGTTGTTTGTGTTGTCTGGTTGGTAGAGTCGGATGCATCTTTCATTCGCCGAGACTCGTCTTCGAGGTCCGCTAATCCTGGCATATCATCCGAAATACTATTGCTGATGTGGTTGTCTGTATTGACATGAGTTTCGTTGTTGCCGTTATTGTGATGACGACTACTCGGATCACTGCTTCTGGTACTTGCAGAATTGTCCAGTTTTGATTGTTGTTCCTCGTCAACATTTTCTTCCTGTTCAAGGTGTTGGAGTCGAGTAACGGTTCGTTTCAATTGTTCATTTTCTGCCATGACAACAATGAGCTGATTGAGCTTGGTTTCGAATTTGAGATTAAGAACGGCATTCTGTTCCTGCAAACGACTTTTTTCTTCCGACAAAATACGGATTTGTGCTTTGCATTCTGCGTGAATATCTGTCCCTGCCAGTGGCGATGAATGATAGTTATTGTTGTTGTGTTTGTTATCATTTGTTGGTACATTTTCATTCAAATCTTGGTGGATATGCTGTTTCTGTTGTTGTTGTTGTTGCTGCTGCTGCTGTGTTTGCCGGTTGGAATTTTCGTGAGCTTGCAGCAATTTTTCAGCATGACTCTGGAGCGTATCCAGTAAAGTGCTCGATCGCACCTCCCTTTGCTGTCGTGTCTTTTCTAAATCGTCGAGTTGCTGATCCTTTGCTTCAAGTTCTTCTTGCAAACACTCAATATGAGATTCCTGCACATGTAACTGCGCTTGCAATTCGTCAATAAGGAGCTGCTGGTTCTGTACGAGTTGTTCCTGCTGCTCCATCGTTTGCTGGCTCTTGGCACTCTCGTCGTTCATAAGATTGAGCGCCCGTTTGAATTTGCGTTCCTCCATTAGCTGCACTTGTCGCGTCAGAACGACGAACTTTTCTTGCAGCTCTTTGGCCGTTATGACGTGCCGTTCCCCTTCTCCTTCACTGCTAGTGACAACGCTGTCACTGGTGCTGCTAGCAATGGTGGTAGTACCCGTCGGGGCCGTGAATTTACTCAAGAGTTCCTTCATGGTCAACAGCTGGGCTTCCTTTTCCTGCAGATCACATTCCAGTTGTCTGTAGCGACCAAAAGGAACACTGCGAATGGTCGAGCTGATGCTGTCATTATTATGAATATTATTATTGATAGTGTTGCTGCTAATGGTAGAGGCCGTCAGACCGAATTGATTCGAATCGTCCGTGTGAATAGTACTGGCCAAGCTTTGGTGCTCCATTGTGTTGTGCCAATGAAAAAGTAAACAATGCGACTTCTTTACTTGTATAGGAAGAGATTTTTATGTGTGAAAACGAAAGGAAGGCAGCGAGAGCACAAGAAGAGAGGCAGATGTTGTGAAAGGCGTCTTCCTCTCTACTCCTGTGCTACCCTGGCTGCTTGAGTAGACTACTGGATTTGTGTTGCGACGTTCGTTGGGTAGAGTAGTACTGGTGGTTTAGCTCCCCCTGCCTAGCTAGACTACTACTATCAAACTGAGAGTACTAGAGTGATAATTAGTACCGATTCGGTCATCTAGGAAATGAAAATTTGGATGACCCGATTATAATAACGATCATAAGACGCACACAACATTTTCAAAACTTAAACCTTGAACAACTCTCACTACTATTAGACTAGCTAGTAGTTCGCCGATTCACAATACTACTACTACTACTACTACCAGGTACTAGCTAGCTACTCTAGTAGATAGTACCATACAGTATTCGTACTATTTATTGCTCCGAGTAGAACAATCCAACACTATCCAACAGCCATGGCCAAGAATTTGTTGCAAGAGACACAAGAATAGTTGGATGCGAAGGAGTGAAAAAAGGGTTACAAATGAACGCCGGGAGAGATCTGCACTCCTTGCTCAAGAAAGACTGGAAATACAAAATGAATCCTGCGTACTCTATCAACATAGATGTCTCGATAAAGATGGCCCGGTGGACCAAGATGACGAGCAAATTCAAGATGATGAGCGATTCAATACAGCTTCACAAGTCCATCTACTCTCCGGTATAGTTTCTCTTACGGTTGACCAAACGAAGGGCATTTGCTCAGCATTCACTTTAAACATCGAGTCAAGAAAATTACTACCAGCATCAAGCATTAGCTATTTGGATATTTACAATGTGTTTACGGGTTTGCATCCTTCATGGTCAAAAATTGCTGACGCGTCAAAGTCATGCCCACAAAGCTTAGACACCAACACACAACCGTAATACTGAGCTGCGCACGAAACACTTGAGTCAAGGTTCGATCGGCCAGTCCCATGCGTTCCAAGGCTTCTTCGCCCGTCTTGGCCACAGGGCCGCGACGGGGTCCACCCGTTTGAAACTTCAGACCAGTAAATTCAACCACGCTCAAACCCTCAAAGCCCCAGCGAATGAGACCAACCTTGGAAATCCAGCGCAAGTACTTGGGAGTATTCTCCACAGAAATATTACGGCCATCAAAAATAATGTTAAGAATAAGAACGGCCGGAAAAATACCCAGGGCGATGTCCGAGTTGGCGCTGATAGCTCCAATGGCCAATCCCAACGACTCGGCTGCCAATCCGTGCATCATGGTTACCGTTAGGAATTGTCGCAATTTACCAACACCTTGGTTCAATCCTGTTAATTTGTAAAGAAGCGTCATCATGATGCCATTGTAAAAAGCCACCAGAGGCAACTCGCTAATGGCCTTGCCGACAAAATAGGGCAGGGTCCGGTACATGCGGGATGCAATCTCGTTGGCAACAATAGCCTTTTCTTTGGGAAAGGCACGAAGAGAGGATGCAATGGCCATGTTGGCTGCACCGATTGCCGTCAAAGAAATCAAACCGTACCGATCCTGGATGGAGGCCTGATTTTTTCCAAGTTTGTAAATGCCACCGTAAATCAGACCAATGGTAACCTGCTGTACCGTCTTGAGAATGAGTACACCCTTGCCTCGAAAGGCTTCCTGGATGGAACGCTTCATTAGGAGTTTGAATTGTCGTAGGAGACTCGCACGGGGACCATGACGAGATACCGAAGATGAATATTGTGACACTTCTTTGTTGCGGTTGTTCTTATTGTGCTCGTCCAGTCCCAGATCAACTGATTGTGTCGACCTGGCATGTTCAGCCAGTGCCACCATCCGGTTTTTGGCATCATCATCCGATTCATCATGGCGAGGGTATCGACTGATGCACTCCAAAACGAACTCGGCCGTTCCGACCTCTTTTTCTGGTCGAAAGCCCTGGCGTTCCATATGCGTTCGTACATGATCCACGGGACCGTAATACATTTGTTGTCCTTCGCTTAATAATAACAAATCATCAAACATACTAAAGACGTGTTGACTGGGCTGATGAATGACGGCAATAATCGTCTTTCCTTGATTGGCCAGTTTGCGCAAGGCTTCCACGAGACTCGCCGCGGCAGCCGAATCCAGGCCACTAGTGGGTTCGTCCAGAAAGATCAGCGAGGGTGATGAAATCATTTCCACCGCAATGGACAAACGCTTCCGTTCTCCTCCACTTATTCCTCGAACTTTTTGATCTCCCACAATGGTGTTGGCTGATTTGGTCAATCCGAGTTGCTCCATCAATTGTACAACCATGGCATCTCGTTGACTCACCGAAACGAGGGAACCCAGTTTTAAAGACGCACGAAAGTCCAGAGTTTCCCGTACCGTCATGTGAGGAAAGAAGTTGACATCTTGCTCCACAAAGGCTGCCGGAAGCAACGCATCTCCGTTGACTTTTTGTCCATTCACATAGCGATTTCCCGTGAGTGACAACTTTCTCGAATCCTTAAGGCGTCCTGCCAAGGCATGAATAAAAACCGACTTTCCAGCTCCACTGGGACCCATAACGGCCAGCATTCGACCCGGTTGAGCACGACCGTGTACGCTTCCATCCAAAAGAAATCGTTGCTGCTTGCCCCTTTTGCCTTTTGTTTTTGTAGTCATTTGCAATTCAATACCAGAGAAAGCCAAATCAATGTGTTCCAATCCCTTCTTGCTGCTCACATGCCCATCTTCGTCTACAGTAAATTCGTCTGTTTTTGTGTGTGTATAAGCAATGAGGTTTAGTAAGTCGCTTTACTTTGAGAAAAAGTGCACCAAACACCAAACATCGGCCATATTTGCTTTTACCTTCAACGATGCGACTGTGTCTCCTGCTACTGCTGCTACTACTTCTACGACTGTTATCACCACTTGTTGTTGGAAGCTTGGAAGTCATGGAAACGATTGATCGTTGTTGCTGTTGCTGTGCCTGCGCACAATAATGTTTACAATGTTGTGTGTTCAACGACAACAATAATAGCACGCAGGAAAAGAGCACCAACAGCACCTGCTGCAGAGAGTTCCTTTTCCGATAACAACATGCAGCTTGAGGTTGATTCATTGTTCTGGTTCCTTTTAAGAGTGTTGTTGTAGTGTTTATTTTCCACCAATTACAAAGGTTATCTTTAAATATACTATGATATAATATAATGTAATATACATATAAATATATTATGAAGAGTATTATAAATATTATTATTGTTTTGAGAGCTCCAATACGGTACTAGTAGTACTACTAGTCTACATTAGTAGTAAAGCAGGTTCCCTGTACGAGTAATGAATTGCCGAGGCCCCCTTCTACTGGTAGACAGACTAGCTAGAAGCAGACTACTCTACTCTACCTGGTATCTTTGGTAATACGGAGTAATTTTTTTGTATTGAACTAGACTACTACAATAAGTCGTAGTCTACTGCTAGACGACTAGTTATTTAGTTAGTTAGTCTAAGTAGACTAGACCTACTAGTAGTACCAGGTAGTAGTACTACTCCTAGTAGCTAGTACCAGGGTAGTACAGTAGTACTAGTAGTAGTACTAGTAGTAGTAGTAGTAGTTAGCGCTCTAAACCGCAGGAATACCCGGCACAGCCTTGGAAACAAGATACGGTGAAAATAATATGTTCGAGTAAACAAAAAATAATAATTAACGCTTTAAACAGCAGGGATACCTTGTGTAAAAATAATTAACCAGCAAAGCAGCCAGCCCAGCCCTACTATCAGTGGTACCATAGTCCACCACTCTACTAGTCTACTCTATTCTATTACCAGGTACCGTACTAGGTGCAGTAGCCTACTACTCTACCAAGTACTACTAGTACCACTCCGTTCCAGTAGAGGTAACAGTAGTGCCTCTAGTAGTCGTACCAGTAGCTCGTACAGTAACAAAATCTCGCAATAGTAATGGTTTGTTGGCCAGCCCCCGTGTGCAAATAAAATAAAAACTTCTGGATGTTTCTGTTGGTACCAGGGGTACCTGGTATGGTAGTAGACTACCTGGTACCGTAGGGTATGGTACCAGGTACCAGGTAGTCTACTGCTACCAGGTACCTGGTGGTAGTCTATTAATTCATTTGTCGGCAACTACTACCAGAACCTAATACCTGCTGGTACTAACACACTGTACCTGGTACCATGGTATGGTAGCAGTCATGCAGCTGCTATTGCACAGCAGTTTTTCCACCAGTTTGTCATGACGAAGAACTCTTTCTTTTCTCCAAAAGCGAATCCACCAATAATTATTTCGTCATTCCGGGAGTGGTCAATAGCGAATCAAGAGCTACTGACCGCAGAGCTGCCCTATTCATCTCAAGGCAAACATCGTAGTGGTTTCATACCAATAGCTAGTAGAGATTAGAGTACCAGGTACTGGTATCATACCAAATTATTGGGACTTAAATCTTGGCTCTAGACTACTCCCCACATGCTTTGTTCCTTCAAATGTAATCCGGAAGTCAGCAGTACTTCCTTCACAAGAACTCGGGCATAATACTAATACTATTACTCTACCGGGTACTAGTAGTGTGTTTGAACGAACTAGCTAACTCTAGCTAGTAGTATGCATATTAAGCTCATACAGATTGTAAATCATTCACCTTCCATAAAACGCAGATTACTTTACAAACAAGTGATGTTCGACTATCGCTGTAATTGTAGCAACTTGATTCCTTTAGACACGTGCGATCTTCCACATTTGATCGTTGTCCCTTACCAAGAATATCGACCCGGCACCTCGTCATCTTCATTCTCTATGCCCAGTGTCACCAAGCCCAATTTATATAGTCCCGCCACTTCTTTGCTCTCCCTCCAAGCCACCACACTACGACGGCCACAGCCAGCACTACCAAAACGACGTAAACCAAGCAGACAAAGTGGAGCGCGATGCACGGCTTTGATGCTAGATAGCACAACAAATAATGGAAGCTCAAGTTTATCCAGTGCATCCGAGTGCCAAGGTGTTCGGAACATGATGCTTCTTGAACGATACAACACGGTTCGTCGAATTCAACGAAACATTAAAAAAACGGAGAAGCGAGCCATAAGCATCGTTAGTGACATTGGTAACGCCAACAACAAAGACAGCAAAAATGAGTGTCATCCTGAACGAAACTGCCTTCGTCGATAATATAATATGGACAAAAAGTATACACATTTATAAATATATATTATATACTTCTTCATAAATTACAGTTGCTGCTGCTGCTGTTGTTGTTGTTGTTGGAACATCATACTTTCCAGTATTTTACCAAAATGTTGCTGACTAAAGGCAGCAGCAGCTGCAAATCCCGCCGCAAAGCTTGAACCCTGATTGTTGATCGTACCGACTTGGTTTCCCTGGTGTTGCTGCATCAAACCGGGATTCACCATCATAAATACTGGCGATGCATTCATATTCACTGGCATGTTCACTGCAGCAGCGGGCCCTTGCTGCTGCTGCTGGTGGTTTTCAGGACAGGGCACGCAAAAAGTAAATGCTGACGGCATGCCAGGAGGTAAAAACAAACTTGCAGTAGTAATACGACTTGAAAGTTCTGTTCGATTTAACCCCATCATAGGATCGGGAACCAACGAAGGTTCCGGTGCCGTCGTAACAGGCGAGGGTGGCGCTGCTTGGTTTCTTATACTGGCCCCACTGGAAGTGGTAGTCGCCATGAGTGCCAACAATTCCATATTGTTGTTCGAGGACGACGCAGCCGCCACCGACGATGACAATGGCGACGCAGCAATAGTGGAACTAGTATCAACATGCATGCTCTGAAAGCCTGATCTTCCGTTGGCGATCAAGAGGAATGACTGTTCTGTACACTCTGACAAAGGACAGATTTGAGAGATCTTGTAAAAGTCGGGATCTTGCTCTTTGGGTAACGCGGCACAGTTGGCACGAGGCGACTCCTTTTTGCCGCGTTGTCTCTTCAGGGTCTTGCAGAGATAGGGCAATCCGCGGAGAAACTTCGGGTGGTAGTAGGAGCCCCTATTGGGACCTTCCCGGACGCGCTTGAAGCCCCATCCATTGGCTTGCCGGACAAAGGAACTGTACTTGGAGTGCGAAAAGAACTTAGGCAGAACCACGAGTTCAAATTGTTTTGGCTTCAAGACTACCCAGGAGCGTCCGTGAGGTAACCACGCAATCACGCCTTGGTGGTCCTGTGCGGAGAGAATGGCGTGGAGCTTGGCAGGAAAGTTTGGAGTCTCACCAGGAGGCACCAAAGGGTAAAAAGGATCAGGATCTTCGTCCTTGGAGTGGTCAATATAATAAAAGAAGGGGTAGCCACGATTCTCTTGCGGAGCAGCGTCGTTTGTCTCCGTGGCAGTACTGGAATCGCTGCAAGAGACTGTTGCTCGCACAGACTGCGAGCCATCAGGACTTCTCCTCTTGTCCTCTGCGCCGCTATCGAGATTCATCATTGTGTTACCTGTCATTAGCGTTGCAGTCATGTCCAAAATCATTTTTCAGGTAATGTCGTGGTTATTTTTCATTATCTGAAAATGAATTTTATGAAAGCAAGGTATCCATCAGCCATCAACAACATAATCGTTGCCTTTACTAGTAGGTCTATCACTACTGGTAGTAGAAGTCTTTCGGGCAAGTGCACTTCTCGACTTCAGTATCGATGACGTTGGTTTGATGCTTTCCTTCTTTTTAATGCAGTAGTTGTACCGTACCTGGTACCAGTGGTACCAGTACCTGGTAGCAGGAGCAACACAGGATTACAAGTACTTCAAATAATATGAAATATGACGAGATGTTTCTCCGTTAAATAACTTTTTAATTCTTTGAGTAAACTAGTGTCGAAATGTGTCGAAATGTCCAGAAGACAGTGATCGGATATCAAAAAGACGTGTATCGGATATCGAAAAGACAACCACAGGTCTTTTCATCACTATTCTTGAAAGAGCTTACGCAACGTTACTTTCAATGACATCATTCAAAATGAATTCTGCAGGAAAGGTCAAGCCGCTTTTGGATCATACTATTACTACGGTACTCGCAAACATGAAGATGCGCTTAATTGTTACTTACAAGGTCAACGTGGTTTAGTATCGCTCACAACGTTGTTTCCATAAGGAGCGTAGCCTCCTACGCACGCCAACTTTTTATTGAAAATCAAATTCCGACGTACCTGGTACAGTACTACTTTACGTAGTAGTAGTCTAAAGTCTAAGTATGCTGTACCAGTATGTAAAATAAAATAAAAATTGAACATCTAATTTGCGGGTTACTAGCACGGTTGACATTCTGGCCTCGTCGATATTGGACCGTCAACGATTTCTTTGTACAAAGCCAGCGCGGAAGGACCCCGCCTTTAAGGTTGTAGCACAGTCGGAACTTTCTTTTGTGACTTGCCCGAGCCACCTGGCTTGACTTTCTCCGCAGCGCAAGCAGGCAATCTATTCATCTATTCTGACTTATCATGATACATGATTATATCATCTGTGCCAAGGCGATTTCAAATTTCAACGTGACCGTAGTCAGAAGAAGGATCCTTTTAGTTACTGAGAAAAGCAAAGAGGACAGAGCCAAGGTCGGAGGCGGCCGCGCTGCTTCGTATGCACTTTTAGGCGCGGTTGCACGGCTAGCTGACGGCTAGTTTCTGGCTGTGAAAGTGGGTTTCCAGATTTGAGATTCCGTCAAGGTTATTTGTAGGCACAAGAGGTGCGTAGGAAGCGCGACGTTCGTTCGTTTCCTTGCAAGCACAAGAGGCGCGTCTGGAGCCGTGGAGGTACGTTTGAGTATAAAAGATGCACCTGAAGCCGTGGAGGTACGTTTGAGCATAAAAGTTGCGCCTGTGCTGTGGAGGTGCATTTGACTAGAAGAGGTGAGCCTAAAGCTGATGAGGTGCAGCAGTTTGAAGGAGTTCTCGGACAGTACTTATCATTCAGAACTATGAATGGATTTCCATTGAAATGGACATTTTATAGTTGCAACTACCACATAAACGTAACAATCGGAAGAATCAATGAATGTTTGATACTCGTCAACGACAAAATGCTGCCGTTGTTAAAGAAACGTATCAAAACTACGCGTGGTTCTCTCGGGTTCACTTATAACAACTCAACCAAACGCGAGCTTTTACCATAAAGTGACGGCGGCGACACTACACGACGGCAACGATTCGAAAGCGAAATCATGCAGTTCTACCAACATGATACAACTACAGAGATTGCACTCTTTGCAGTTCTGCCTAATGGCATTGCTTCTCTAAAGGTAGCGCGTCCTTTTTACTTCTAAATATTCCAATCAGACCTTGGCAATCTCCTTGGGAACATAGATCGTTATCTTGGGTTCGTACCGTTCAGTAGTAAAGACACCACGAATATGTTGTTTCCACGTCGTGTCGTTATCATCGTACAAATCGTCCCAAATACCAATTTGACGTTGTCTATTAAGAATGGAGTATTCGAAGGCTATTTCTGTCGAAGTCAACTTTGCTGCTCGTGATATGCATTCACTACCTCCGGCGAAATGCCAAGAAAAGGCTTCACATTCGGCCTCAAAAAACATGGTGGCTTCCTTGCTACTTTGTCCATCTTGTAGGATGATGGTACCTGTGTCGGCGAGAGCCATAGCAGCAGGATTTACAGTCATTCCACTGCTGGAGACGAGAGAAAGCTGAGCCTGATGGCGTGGAATTTTCACATACTCGACAGATCCAGTGTGCCGCTTTGTCTTGTGGTCATACGTTTCGACCGACTTTGGTATACGGGTGGGATTACCAAGGACCGTGTCCGCCAGGTAGGCATTCAAAGCTGTTTGCTTATCGTGGTCGAGACAAACTTCTACCGTAAAGGTAATATTTTCAAGCACCAACCAGTCATATTCAATCATTGTATATCCCAATCCAAACAAGTCATCTTTGTACTTGTACCAAATGTCCTGATCGTAATATTTGTGCCTAAGCTCAAAAGGGTTGGTGACTGTAGTTGACTCGGCATCATCATTGCGATTACTATTACTCTGTTGTTGTTTGTGCGGCCGTAGATCATCGATGGTATCAAAAAGCTCTTTCGTAATGGAATCGTTGAACTGTCGCACGGGGGTCAAAAAATCGATGTTTGACACGTAACGTTTCGGAACTAAAAATCTCTTCCCGTAATGATCGGTGACATCTGGATCATATCCTTTGTACAGTGGAGCAAAGTTGTAATACGTGGCAGATTGCTGTTCTGGCAATTCTTCACTTACAATGACAGTTCCAAACAAAAATAGCCAATCCTTGTACTTCTTGTTGGCTACGAGAGTTTCCAATCCTTTGAGAATCGTGCAAACCTCTTCACATTCATCATCTTGATCAGTGTCATGAGAATTGGTACCGGTGAATGATGCGGTCGCAGTCTCAAACACGTACGCGCCATCTTTACCACGAAAAAAGAATTCGGGGGCAATGAAAATCTTAAGAATATGTTCTTCCTTGTCAGTCTCTGCCTCAACTGTGGCAGCATGTGCCTTTTCTACGGCGTCAGTCATGATTTGCAGTCGATGCTGTACATCGATCTTTGGATCTTCGTCTCCCAGGTAGCACTGCCACAGATTTATCTGTGTGAGCGAAACATGGTCCAGCAAGTCGTCCTCATTGAAATCGTCGGCCTTTCCGTAATTACTGTGAATACATTCGGGATTGTGCTTGAATTGCGAGACATCCGTCGAATTATTAGTAATTATTACGGGAGCTCCTCCCGTATATATCTGAAAGCCCATGGCTTGAAACTTTGTGTACTTGGATTGCGAGGAAGGAATGCTTTGTAGGTTATCCGAGTGCGAGTGCTGGTGCGAGCTGGAACCCGAGTGTTGTTGGATAAAGTCTCCATATTCATTGATAGTAACAGCTGACGTGCTGGTGCTGGTAGGTGTAGCCGCTGTAACTGTCGCTCCTGAGTGATCAGTTTGCCTGCTTTGGAAAACCAAAAAGCAAGCCAAAGCCACCAAAAGACCACCAAAAATGTCGGCGAAACGGCGAATTTGTATATTCCTCAAATTACTGCCATCACTGGCGCTATTGGCATCACTGGCGCTATTGGCATCACTGGCGCTATTGGCGATACCGAGGAGAAAGGACTCTTCGTCGGAAAATGGGATATTGGTGGATAGCTTGTTCGTTTTGTTGTGCATTTTGTTGTGCATTTTGCTGTGCATTTTCTAGACGGGGTTGTGTGATGTGAGATGCAAGTAGTTCTCTAAGGTTTTGAACGTCCCCGACTATTACGAGGGAACTTTACTACTGAGTAGGAAGGGATAAACTTCCAAGGATGATCCAACGAGCGCGCTCTTTATGTAGGCTAGAGCTAGCTGGGCGCTAGCTGTAGTAGTAAAATCGAAAGATCCTAAAAGATATTCGTTTCAACAATAAATCCTCGCCCGGGAAGACTGTATTGTGTGAACATATTCCGCCCGCGGTTTTAGAAAATTCGAGCTAGAGTAGACTACGAGTACTAATCTAGCTATTACTGTAGCTACTGTAGCTAGAGTCACCAACCACCCTAGCCAGTGGGTGACCTATGAAAGTTTTATTTGTGTGGTACTGATAAATATTTAGCTTACTATTTTAGAAGTAGAGTACTGAAAATTTGTATACTCAAGTCTTAAGTTGGGACCTCCGACCTCGAATTCCATCCGAGATAAATATTGTATTTAGCTTACTATTTTCAAAGTGGGGAGTACTAAAGTTTTCTATAATCAAACTTAACTCGGGGTCCATGGACCTCGTGCACTGTGGAGAGAAAAATACTAAATTCTTAGCACAGACCTTGGACCTCTTATTGGTAGTAGACTATTTCAGGTTACGACAATTATCATAGGTCCTCCACCACATACTTCTTGTTAATGTAGAAAGTGTACTGGAGTCTACACCAGCCAGCTTGGTCAAATATTTCAGGTTACGACAATTATCACCATAGGAGGTCCACATACTTCTTGTTTGTGCAGAAAGTGTACTAGAGTCTACACTAGCTTGGTCAAATATTTCAGGTTACGACAATTATCACCACCATAGGAGGTCCACATACTTCTTGTTCATGTAGAAAGTGTACTAGAGTCTACACCAGCTTGGTCAAATATTTCAGGTTACAACAATTATCATAGGTCCACATACGTCTAAGAAGGACATTAGTCCAATGGAGTCGTAGGAGTTTTAATAAAGCTGTGTATTAGCCATTTATTGCTGTATATTTGCTAGTAGTTTTTAAGCACTTGCTAGCTAATACTCTCACGCAT
>Ga0100402_1002361_pt1 | contig 21238 bp, 15 predicted proteins | sample CryGeyme20150102_FD_80419 | JGI IMG/M metagenome (GOLD analysis project Ga0100402, IMG submission 80419) | Groundwater microbial communities from Crystal Geyser aquifers in Utah, USA - Crystal Geyser metaG 2015-0102 | ecosystem: Environmental > Aquatic > Deep subsurface > Groundwater | place...
ACCCCCCACCCCAACCCCAACCCCAACCCCAACCCCAACCCCAACCCCTATAATCATATATATATATGTTGCAGCATATACTTCCTAAGGTACAAATTACAAACTCAACATCAATCATTCAACAATTTTGTCAATAACTCTCTACAATTTCTCAACTTCCCTCATTTCATTCCTCAGTAGGTTTTTTCTTTGCTTCTCAGCTTTCTAATATTTCCTCAAACGAACATGAAGTTTCTCGTTATCCTCAAGAAGCAAACGATTTTTATTCTATAGCTCCTCCAAATGGCACGATTGCTGCTTTATTAGTTGTTCAAGGTTTTGCTTTTATTTTTGCCAGCTGATTTTCCAACTGTTTCTCTCATTCTCATATGTCTATTTCAGACGGCGGATTTAGAGTAGGTGGCTTGAGACCTCGGAAGTCTTTTAAGAAGCCTATCTCTAGTATTTCTTGACAGTCTACCGGTAGTCGTAAACTTCTTTCTCTTTTGCTTTGAGCTATCGCTTGTGAGCACTTACCTTCAACTTAAACTTTTAAGCTTGAGTAGCGAGCTCGTTTTACTTAGAATGTAGCTGCTCGTACATTCTAAAATTATCTTCACGCAGCTGAACATTTTCCTTGAGAAGAACTTCAGCATTGTTGTCTGCATGCTGCTGTGTTGTCTGCAAGCATTTGATATCTTTCTCCAGTTTTTATCGCTTCTTTTCCTCGTTTTTGATGAAATTTTATTGCTCGGTTTGAATAGAAACAATTCTATTTTTATAGCTGTTGATGCTCTCATTATACTATTTGTCCTTGTATCTTTGCTCCCTCTGCATTCTCTCAATTTATTCAGTCTTCATATCCAAATCTTCCTGCAACTGATCAATCTTGGCATTTTGGTTGGATTGTAGGATATTGATCTCAAGTCTAAGCTTCTGAATGATGTTGTTCTTCTCAGTGGACAAGTGCTGAATTTCATGCTTAAGCTCACAGATCTGCTCTTTTAGTTTGCGATTGTCCTATATAGTAAGCTCATAGTTGGTAGCGATTTAGTTATATTCGGATTGGTATGACTTGATGCTGGTGAACTTGCTCAGCTCCTCTTGAAGTTGTTTGTTCTTTTCCACCTCACTTTTTATCTTCTACTGACTCACCAATCTTTCCTGCAACAGCTACTCAATCTAAATCAGATATATTATACTCTTTTTCTCTGAACTTTGATGGCATTGAGGAGTTGCTCTTCATCAGGATCGGCAATCTAAACCTATTCCTCAAGCCCTTCGCAATAGTAGTCCTAAGATTCACTGTTATGCTAAGATTATTTCTCAGACTTAGAAGGAGAGTGCTCAGATTTCGGTGGCATTAATAAAAATTTATATAAAGCAGGCATTCGGAATAAAATTTTTATATCGAATAGTTGATCATGGCACAATATCGGCTTCTTTTATCAAGCAAAGTTCATGCAGAGTCCTCAACATTGGTGTTATTTTGTGGGAGTAGGTCTGAGAATACTTTATGTTGAATATGATTTTCCATGGCATAATATAATAGAAGAGTTCATAATTAGAAGAAAATGTCAGTCACCATTTCAAACTGCGATGAGATCGCCAAGAGTCCCACCAACACCTCACCATCAAAGCAGCTCTATACGTTCCCCAAAACTGCTAGATTCAATTCTAGAAGACTAGTCATGTACCTTCTACCATCATTCAGGTGTGATAAATATTACGAACTACCATCCAGTGTCAACGGTGGTAGAACCACATCACTTGGATTTGGGCACAAATATGACTTCACCCATGAGTACACTATCTCTGATTCAGTGCTCCCAAAAATCCCCCTCCCAACACCTACAATGTTCCTGGTATCTTCTCACCCAATAAAACGATGGGTTACGGCTTCGGAAAAGGAAGAGAATAAATGTAGGTGACAGGACCTCTTGCATCTGTCAGGGTGAACACAAATCCAGGACCTGGAAGCTATTAAAAAAACTCGACTCTATCGAAATCAGCCTATTCTTTAACAGGGAAACCTCATGAAGAAGATAAGGAAAAGATAAAGATTCCTGGGCCTGGTTCATACCCTGTTACCTTCTGCATCAATCAAAAGGGAACCTACTTTCTATCAAAGTATAAAACCAGCTGTGTCCGAGATTTCAGCAAGGCTGGAGGAAGGCCTCACATTCTAACCAATAAGGTTCCAGGACCAGGATCTTATCCCACTTCAAGTGTGGATCTATCCCCTGCTGGTAGATACGCAATTTCTAGGCTTAAGAACTGTCTCACAAGAAAGTTTGCTATAACTACACGAAAACCTATAAATGAAAACAATGAAAACCCTGGACCTGGAAGCTACAAGATACCAAGTGAATTTGGACATTATGTGGGTCGAAAGGCTTTTGAGTAAATCAGTCGATCTACTGCTGGACATCATGCTGATAAAGCCAAGACGGAAGAGACTAAGGCTGTTTGATACTTTGTTAACCTATTTTTTCAATTGCATAAAATCAGCCATCTTTCAAGATTCATAAATTTTGTAGCACCTGATGCTATTCTGATGGTTTTTAGGGCCTTTGTCTTTTCTATTATAGCGACTCTGAACCTTTGGGAGTTTCAGTTGTTTTATTTCTTCAAGTTTAGAGTTGAGACCATTTGAGTCAAGGCCTCCTCGACTATAGCCCATTTATGATTTTTTCCGATCTCTATTGACTACCTGAATATTAAGCTTATCTTTGCTCATGACTCGATCTGAGTTTTCAGCTGGGTATATTTTCCTATCCTTTTCTAGCATTGGTAAACTCTATAACTATCCTAAAGTGTCTAGCTCCTGACGCTCTTCAAATTCCATTGTTGTTTTTTGGATTTTTTGCTTTCTTTTCTGGTAATTAGGTTTAGGAAGCTGCTAGCCTATTGTTTGGAAAGTATCGCCTCTGATTGTCTTGAGAAGCTCAGTTCTGATTTGTTCTTAGTGTTGCTCCAATCTCTTGACAACTGCTGGCATTTTGAGTATTCTCTCACAATTTGGGCGCTGATCCGGGCTGACCTGAAGAAGGGCTCGAATAACTCCACTCAGCTAACTGGAATACTCAGATGGGATTCTTGCATATATACCTCTGGTAACTTTTTTGTACAAAGCCTACATGTCTTCACCCTTGAATGGAACCTTGAGGCATATAAGCTAGTATAACACGCATCCTAAAGACCATATGTCTGATTTTTCGTCATAAGGTTGGTCTTTCCAGACCTCAGGGCTGGCATAGTATGGGGTCCCTGTTTGAGTAATGCACAACCCTTCCTGAGCAATCTTAGAGACATTCATATCTCCAAGTTTGGCTTCATCATTTTCACTGAGAAATACATTGGCGGTCTGAATTTACTATCAGTTACCTTGATATCTCTGTGCAATATTTTGAGGTCGTGCAGTTGTTTGAGCCCTTTGACCATCTGAATGAATATCTGCCAAATGAATGTCTCACTGATATTTTGACCAAGTTGCTGCTGCTTTGTTATTTTTGCAGAAAGATCGCCGTTGACTGCGAATTCCATCACGATGCTGTCTGACTATCATCAAATGTACCATAAAGATTTGCTCGCCTCATCAATGAAGGCCTCTTTGTAGCCTATCACGTTTGGATGTCTGATTGAGGCCAAAATACGAATTTAGTTGAGAGCATTTTCCTTCTCTCGGTATGATAACCCACCCATTTTGACCCTTTTGAGAGCATAGAGACATCCATCTTCGATCCTTCTGACTTTATAGACAGTCGAATAGGAGCCATCACCGAGCTTGGCCACAATCTCAAAGTCTTTGATGGACATTACCTTCCAAATAACTATATTTTATAACAAAATATAAACATCATCATCTCACTTTGATTTTCCACGATCAGAAGCCATGCGCCTAGTGGATTTGCCAGCTCTCCCTTTGTCAAGACTTCTCACCTTTAACGATCTTTTTGATTTCATTGTCTTCACTCGGGGTGCAGGTAAGTACTCAGAGTTAGCAAAGTAAAACTATTCATTAAAGTGTGTTTCAAAAGAATAGCAGCGCATGTCTTCGTTGATTTTTTTCGAGGTCCCCTTGCTTCTCTCATCGAGCTCACTTTAATCAAAATTAAAATTGTTGAGATCAGGTAGAAAGGGAGGTTTCAGTTGTTTATTTTATATTTATTTCTTGTTGATCCTGCCTATCCAAGGATGAATCAATATCTATTTCAGTCCATACAAGCTTCCCAACCTTCGGCTCGGGTCTTTTTCGAGTAAACCAGCTAGTAGACTTTTTATTTATCCTGACAAAGGGGCATGAGAAGGAAAACTCAGCTATTAATTCAAGACACAATGATATATTTATTCGTGGTTGAGACTATAGTATGGTGGGACTCCTACAACTAGCTAGTAAAGGAGAGCCCCCAAGCAGTAGTAATCTATCGTGATTCCATGGCCTGACCTAAGTAACAACGAGTTTACTTTTTAAGCATTTCTGGAGCCATGTATTCAGGACTGCCACAAAATGAATAAGCAGCTGGTCTCCCCATCAATGGTTTAGCTAGGCCAAAGTCAGCTATTCTGATATGGCCATCAGAGCCAATGAGCAAATTTTCAGGCTTGAGATCTCTGTATATGATGTTTTTGGAGTGAAGATGATCCAGCCCTATCAATATTTCAAGGAAGTAAAATTTAGCCTGCTATTCGGTCATTCGTTTGACTTTTTTAAGCTGATAGAACAGTTATCCTCCGGGACAAACTGAATAGAAGGAAAGTTACATTAGATAGCAAAGACAAAATGGTTCTTTGTCTAAAAGCAGAACCTCAGAGGAGTCACAAAAGGCGATTGAAGCAGTTCTCCCAAGACATATCTCTCATTTTCAACAATCATTTATCTCTCACTTTCTAGGATGAAAGCCTTGTCAATGAGTTTTAAGGCATGAAAGTTCCCTTTTAGCTTATCCCTAGCGAGATAGACTAAGCTAAAGCCTCCAGATCCGAGACAGCGAATAAACCTGAAATCCTTCAACTGAACTGTTCCCTGAAAATCTTCGAAAAACCAGGGTTGAAGCTAGTAAGTTCCAGAAGGAACAACGTTGTCTTTCTGAGAGAAAACAAAATCAAGATGAGAACTTGGCTTGACTGAGGTGAATCCACCTATTTGCTAAACTTTCTTGAGTTCTCCATATGATTTGATCTACTGGAGGGCAAATTCCTTTTTGAGAAGAATCTCCAGTTACTCGACTGTTTTTACCTTGATTCTCATTTACAATTTGACTTGAAAGCAGTGAAGGCTTATTTTAAGTTCAGAGTCTGCTAAATGTTTATTTTTGTTCACCATCGTTTCAGCAACTGTGTACCTTTTCTCTATCTGCTCGATCTGTTCTGCACTGGGTTGATTTTTGTTAGCATTGATGTAGCTAACCACGTGTTGCTGTTGATGTCTGTTGGTGTAGTAGGGTGAGTGAGTCAGAATATTGGCGTTCGACTTATACTGGTAATACAATTTCCGGAGTTATTGCAAGTGCTGTGGAGGAGTGATAAGAGTTTCAGGGGCCCTGGTTGTGAGGATCTTGCTTGATTTATTGATAGAAATTTGAGGCAATTTTTGCTTCTTCTTTTTAGAAAGCAAGGTTCGGCTTATCTTTTCCATTGGTTATTATAAGTTCTATTTCAATGAATTTAGCTATCATCATAGCTGACGGTCACAAACCTGAATTTGAGCACAATGATAATTATTTGCTCTCCACCAATATTTTAGCAATAGTCTCAGCCAGACGCCTATGACTTTTGTGCTTAAAAAGAGTAATAAAAATAAAATGAGGGGCAGAAATAAAAATAATAAACAAAGCGAGGATAGTGATGATGACGTGTCATAACCATCTATCGAGCTGGATACCGACAACTCCCCCAGGTTCATCCCAATTGCAAAGCTGGGAGATAAGCCCAAAACTAAGAAGATTGTCATTAATATTTCAGACACTCAGTACCCGATAGTGGAGGAAATAGCCGAATAGCTTGGATGGGTAGTACAGAGATAGGCTGGTTCAGGTGACTGGGATGTATGGTGGACAGATAGATAAATAGACTCGAATACCTTTTTCAGAATGAAGTTACACCAAAAAATCAACCACTTTCCTGGAATATACGTACTGGCTAGAAAGAATTTGTTCGGCTTGGGGTTGATGAACCTCAAATAGCACTTTCCTGAATAGTATAATTTTTTTCCCGAAACCTGGACTGTTCCTTCTCAATTTCGTTAGTTCAGACAGTACTATTAGAGCGTCGAGAAGGGAAAAACAAGAACTTACATTGTCAAACCAGAAGCTCTATCACAAGGCAGAGGGATTTTTTTGACTAGAAATATTGAAGATATTTTGAATGGAAACAAATATGTGATACAGAGGTACATAAAAAACCCTATGCTAATTGACAAACTCAAATTTGATCTAAGAATATATGTTCTGATGGCGGGAACAGACCCTCTAAGACTATACATTTACCATGAAGGTTTGACAAGGTTTGCAACAGAACCCTACCAAGAGCCTACAAATGAAAACTTGAGCTGTAGCTATATTCATCTCACCAACTACTCTCTCAACAAAAATAATCCTAAATTTATCTTTAATAATTCTGACAAAGATATGGACAAAGGACACAAAAGAACTCTCACTTCAACTTATTAAAAATTGGCTAAAAGTGGGATAAATGTATAAGAACTGAAAGCCAAAATCTAAGATGTGATTATCAAGTCAGTCATAAGTGGCTTGCCCACCATCAGACATCAGTACCAATACTGCCAGCCTGAATAGTATGAAGGAAACATGTGCTTTCATATCCTCGGATTTGACGTCATGCTGACAGATGACTGCCAGCCCATCATCATCGAAGTCAATCATACACCTTCCTTTGCAACATAAACTCCTCTTGATTACCTCGTCAAAAAGAGTTGTATCAAAGATACTCTCAAATTAATGAGGATCACCCAAAAAAACAAAAGGAAAAACTTCGAAAGAGCCAAATAGCTTGCCAAAATTAGGTTGGAGACTGGAAAAAGGGATATTTTCAAGGGCAAGTAAAGAGATGATTTGATCAAAAAAGCAAGAGAGATAAGAGATGAAGCTGAGAAGGATTTACTGGGAGGCTTCAAAAAAATATTTCCTCCAGATGACCCAGAACTCGAAGCAAAGTACAACAAATTTTATGAAATTTCAGCTAAGGTCAACCGATAAGATTGTGAATCGAGGAAGAAATTTCTAAATGATGAATAGAAGAAGCCAAAAGATTTCAAGACATAAAGGCCTAAAATGTCTATAAAAAAGGTCTTAAGCAAGTAAGAGAAACCCATGAGCTTAAATAGTAATAAATAAATCAAAGCTCAAACATAGGTTGTATCCCTCAAAAACTTAGAATCCAGTTAGGCTCAATATGACACACTTGAATAAGGCTACCCAGTCGATAAAGTTATTGAAGAGTCTCCAAAGTAAAACCTGGAGAGTGAAGTGATGGAGACAAACAATAGTTTCACAAAAAATGAGCAACAGCGGAATAATTTCAGAACAAAAGTAAATAAAAAAGGTCCAGGATCCAACCAGCAACTCATCAAATACACTGATTCGATCAAAAAATTCAACGAGCTGATGGTAAAGTTCGTTGTTGGCAAGTAGGTTTCTGCATAAAGTATGATGGAAGGTCATAGCGTTCAAGATAGTGAAACATTTCAAAGGCTCAAGCATAAAGTAATATTTAACAAAGAGGCTAAAAGCAGTTCATCAGGAGGATATCCTCATTTGAGTAGATAAACTAAACCAGCAGCAGTAACTCCAGGAAAGACAGGTTGTCAGCCAACCATTCCTTCTCTTCAAGCTGGTGGAATCCAGTGTATGAAGATTTAAATTAAAAACGGATCCTTTGTGAGACCGAAAAACTACCTTGTGCCTGAGAGCCGAGATGCCCGAACAATGAAAGTGAACAAAAAATGGAGTGCATAAGAGGAGGGTTATTTTGCTGGTATCACCGGAGTGGATCCATTAATAAGTGGGCTGGTGGTGGAGAATAGATCTTCAAAAGGCTATTCGAAGCTGCTCAAGCCAGGGAGGGGTGTATCTCTACGAAGATGATATTGATACTATCTTTCCTTCTATTTAAGTTTATGAAGTTAGTCTCAAAAGGACTCTTTAAATCCATTAAGGAATTCAAAATGCTCAATCGTAAGCTGGGCAATGGTTCCTTCGGAGTGGTCAACCTTGCTCTTCACAAAGCAACAGGCCGCCTCTATGCTATAAAACAGGTAGTTTTGTCTTCACCCAGATAGATCTGGCAACAGTTCCCTCCGAAGTCGAGATGAAGCTAGTAGAGAGATAGATAAAACTGCACTCATCTGTCCACCACCCTCACATTGTAACTCTCTGGGACACGATATCAGACGAAGGAAACATGTACATAATATTGTAATATGCTGAGCAAGGCAACCTTTTCTACTATCAAAACAGTAAACAGGTTTTTTCTGAGCCGGAAGCAGCAATATTCTTTTCACAAACAGCCAGAGCAGTCGAATACCTACACTCTTTGAATATAATGCATCGTGACCTTAAAGTATTTGCAATTTAATGCAGCCTGAAAATTTGCTTCTAGATCGTCATCTCAACATCAAGCTCTGCGATTTTGGATGGTCCGCTTAAAACATCCACACTCCACGCACCACATTCTGCGGTACTTATGAATATATGGCTCCTGAAATGCTGTTTGGAACAGCTTATGACTACAACATTGATCTGTGGGCCTTGGGTGTTCTTCTCTATTAACTCCTCCACGGGCACGCTCCTTTCAGAGGAGAGTCAGTAAATTAAGTCAAACAGCACATGCTCCAAGGTAGCTACTAGCTCAGCGATAGCCTTTCAGATAGCCTAAAACAGCTGATCACAGGTATACTAAAATTTGATCCAAAAGAGAGATTACCCCTTAAAGACATGCTCACAAGCGAATGGGTCAAAGCGATGCAGGAGATCATTGCTAAATGTTCAGAAGAAGTGTAGATGGAGCCTCCTAATCATTTGCATCTCTTACTTTCTAAAGTTGCTCAGGAAAAATCATTGAGTAAAACTACGACAACAGTCAAAAAAGAAAAAGCACAGACAAAAAATATAAGTTTTAACCTTTCAATAAATAATTTTTCCCTTATAAAGAACGGTAGAGGTCAATTTGTGTCTCCAGCTCAGGCCTATCTTGACAAAAAGAAGAAGAAAGATAAAGAATAAAAAAGAGTTAGAACTCATGCTGAATAACAACTACTTGAATTAGCTCATTCTTTGAGTCCTTTCAAGAAAGAAAAAACTTAGAAAAGAGGCAGAGTTTCAAGAAAAGCAAGATTGCCGGGAAGGCGGTCTCAAGATTTGACATAGAGATCACCTTTCGGGAGAAATGACAGTAGTCTTTTTAGCAAAAACCCTTCGAAACAAGGTTCAGTTCTGAAGAAAAAATCAATCCATGAGAAAGTTGTATCAAACGTGACAAGTATGAAAAGCATTCACCGTGTGAAAACAGGTCAAAGGGGCCTGATGGCAACTTTGACTACTTCTTGAATAATATAAGTTATTTTATCTTCTGTATAATTCTGCTTAGTCTTCATAAATAATAGTCGTTATGGAGTTCACTTTCAAACCAGAAAAGAAGCGACACCAAAGCATTCCTTTTCTGGAGAAGTTCAAGACTAAGATCAACAAAGTTGATCGGCAGTCTGGTATATTGGGAGCCCTTGGAATACGCATTGTCAGAAACAATTTATCAGAAGCTAACAAGAGATGCAAGACTGAAGCAATATAAATCAAGATCCGATCTGATCCTAGACATCTTATAAGCATTACTCACCGCCAATCATAATTAGATTTGTTGAACAATGTCACAGTTAATGGATTCCCCACCTTAGGCTAAGATGATTTTTTCAATAAGGAAAATATCAGCCGAAACTAGAATGTGACATAAGTTAGCAAAGTCAATCATGCTAAAAAGTGGAGAGCTTGCTTTGATCATGAGAAGGGAGAAATGATTAACCATTCAAAAGACATGAAGGAATCTCTTCTACCGAAAATAAGATAAAAAATAGGAGCAAATACTTCTGAAGCAGCATGTCGAATCAAGCCAAAAGCTAAATTTTTTGATAAAAACTGCAAGAAGTCACCTGTGCTCATTCTACACAGACGTCAAGATCGAAGTGTGTTGCTTCGATGAGAGCAGTTTGTATACCCTGTTAATTTATCGTATTGCTATTTGAACTATATGATGGTTGATAGTGATGAGTTGTGAGATGGTCTATATTGATTTTATTAATTATGAGTCAAGAACTTTTCTTCGAAGGTAGTACGAATCTAACAAAGGCTACTCCGAGTACGAATTGGAGGCCCTCAAGATTCCCTTGGAGTCTAATAAAAAGTGTCTCAAACAATACGTCGAATACACCCGTTGTAATCACAAAGCTGGAGTCACCCAAGGAATCTTCAGCGAGTAGCTTATTAGTTGACTTAGTCCTTGCGAAGATACCAGAGCTCGATACGAACGCTGCCAACAAAAAAGGTATTTTTTGTGGAATGCAGCGTCAACTATTTTACCGGTGGACCAGTTGGCTCAATGCTTTTCAACAACCCCAGTCTTTTCCGAGAGAAGAACGTGAGTGAGACCTACGAAAACAACTTCCCTTCTCCGACGATCTTCAGTTTCTCAGGTTGATACTCATAAATAGCAGATCCTTTATTAGCTATCAGCAGATCCGATATTTCATATGGGTAATCAATAGCGTTGACGGCGGATACCTGCCAAACAAGCTCTGTATATATTTTCGGGTTCAGTGGGGAACATCTACGAATGCACACGTAAGTCCTCAATTGCCTCCAGTTCTCCCTTTTTGATACCCATCGATTCACTCGTAAATCGTTTGCACATCTTGCGGGCTTCATCTCTGAGTTTTGGATCATTGACTCGTCCAGTTGCGTAGTCACAGCCTTTCCAGCAGATAGCGATTGAAGGATTGTAGCTGAATGAAGAAAGATTTACAAGGCAAAGGTTTCCATACAGGCGGCGTAGCAGGGTCCTCCCTCATATCGATTGTTCCAGACTCCAAGCGCAGACATGTTGACTATAAATTAATTATCAAATCAATAGGTTTTACTATTAAATGGATCCCAAGTATCACAGAACTTGTCAACCAACCAAGCCTACAAACCCAAGAACATCTTTCGGAGTAACCCAAACAAAACTGTATGTCCGCAATCATTAGTATCTATGCTTTAACTCAGTAAGTCAGATCCAGCTTCCAATTATTTACTCCACAAGGGTACTTCTTCTCATGCTGGAAATCATCACGTAAATGCTCATTTCAGACTTCCAAGAGCAGCTAAATGATTTTGTGATAATAATCATAAACCTATTGTTGAATGAAAAATAAGAAAACTGGCAAGGTCACTCCCAAAAAGGGATAAGATAAGAGGAGCGATGTGAACCATCTAACAGCTTTCCTGATGGAGAAGCACAATACACCAGTAGAAAAGAAAGACAGAGTTAGCTAAACTGCATTGCTGCTGGAGTCTGTATTGACAGGAAGCGATTAACAGCTTAGAAAAGTGGTTGAATAGTGGGTATCTATAGAATTACTTAGAGTGACTTGTAAGCAATCGGATAAGTCGTGAGGGGTTGGGGATCAGGGCATTCGATTCTCTTGTTCCGGAGATTGACTTTGCTCTTGGAAGATTAGTGTAGGTGTGCCATTCCATGGATCAGTGAGATTCTGAAGTTGAAAATTGAATTCAATGCTTCTGATATTGATAGATTGCGAAAGTATTCGAACAATCAGGACCTCTCAAATTTATCCTAGGTTCTAAGATTCGAAGGAAAACTCCTGATGTTTGAAGCATGATACTTTGTGACTGTATTTTCTACTTTTTTCGAAATTGACTTAGGGTAGCCACTAAACGCTTCTGAATTAGCTCTCTTATTGTTTATATTTTAACTATTCGATAGGAATGGGAGCAGCGGAAAGTTAGGGAATCTATTCTAATCTTGATATACAACATCCATAGCTAAGAGATTTTAGAGGAGTCACCAGAGACGGGATCACACTGATGACAGCTTCAGTAGTGTGTCAGAAACCTCAATTCAAAACATGGTCAAATTCAGTATCTCAATTGAGATCCAATACAAAAGATAAGGAGTTTTTGCTGATGCCAGTCAAATACAAGTACGATGAAGGAGGAGTCTGTTCTACTTCTGGATAAGTCACTGTATATTTCAAACTATTTAGATCGAGTACGAATATTATCCAAAACTACTATCAGCTTAAATTAGAGATCGGATGAAAGGCAAAAGTTGTTTCAGTTAGGCATAATTATGGTACTTGCTATATGGAATGGTCGCAGCTAGAGATATACTGATAAGTTAAGGTTATCAAGTGGGAGATTTACAGCCGCGCAATATTTTTGTCAATGCCAGCCAACAAGTCAAGATAGGGTGCATACTCTCTTGGCCAGGGCAAGTGTCAGCATACAGAAAAGCAGTTCTCGAAGAAGGTATTGGCTACCTAGCTCCTGAAGACATGGAAAGACTTCGGTTGGGAGCGATGGACAATAGGGACAATACTGAAGCATAGATATTTTCAATGGGTCTGACCATGCTCTCGGCCTCAATTCTCCAACCAATGAAAGATTTATATTCAGTTCAAAACAACAAGATCGATGAATAACTGTTTATGGCTCGTCTGGCTCTCTTTCAGCAAGATAAATCATACTCGGACATTTACAGGGCTGTCATAGCTAACATGCTATAGATGGAAGTTGATCGGAGAATGAGCCAGGAATAGTTATATGATTTTTTGTTCAAGCACAAAGACAATTTATAGAACAAAAAACCTTTGATGTTTGATAATGTAGGCAAAAAACTACAACAATCAATAAACACCTTGCTCAAAAAAACAAATGCAGTCTGGTCAGATGGCTAGAAAAATTCAGAATAAAGCTCTTTGTATCCTGATAGTAAGCAGAACAATCTATTAAATCAGCAATCTCCCCAGGTTTATGAAGGAAGCCGAGATATGATGAAAAAATCACAACCTGATCGCACTCATACGGTCGATAACAATGGAAGACCAACCTCGCATCAAAAATTGCCTATGTCTCCCAATGGAAGCAAACATCATATCACTTTCAATAACACAGGTCATCCGATTGTTTCAGAGCCACAACATCTGAACCAAGGAAAGACAAACAACAGTCAAACGCGAACTCCTTCCTGGAATAACCCATCAATCAATAATCAAATGAACACCCCAGTCTGGAATAGCCTTTCAAAATATACCTCTCCATATAATTCCCCTTCAGGAAGGCCTCCATTGGTAAATGCTCAATCTCCCAGAGGACCTGTTCCTTTGGTTAATGCAGCACCTCCACTTAACGGAGCAAATAATGCTCAGCCATATAGGGTTGTAAGAATCGATAGTGAATAAAACAGGCAGAATTATCGTCCTTTCGAAAACATTGGAGCCAAGCAAGTCGCTTTTATCCCTTCGAAATAAAATGGTAAGAAAGTATCGTAGAGCAAGATATCTGAATAAAAATCAGCAGATGACGTATCAGAAGGGTCTAAATCTGTGAATACTCTTTTGATGTAAACAAGAAAAGGAGCTTTTGTAGAAATGAGCAAAATAGAAAGAAAGAAAAATTATAATTAAAATGACGCTAAAAATTATTAAAAATCATAGGGAAGCAAGGTTTCAAGACCCTAATAATAAGAGCTTGAATATCAAAATAAACTGGTTGAATAGATTCCCAACATTATCGAAAGCAGAGTCGAAGTAAAAAGAACAGAAAGTGGCCAATAGAAAGAGCTCAACATGGAAGATAAACAAGCCAGTGGATAAGATAAAATTTAGCGTTTTGACTCCAACAATCAGATCCCAATTAGCCCTATTCTCCCCACAAGCCCCATTGAACATCTTGTTGATGTAGTCGCAAATTAAGGCGAATAATCACGAAGTCAATAAAATCAAGGAGAGACCATCAGAAGCTCTACAGAAAAATAAGAAGAAGCAAAAAAAGTAGAAGTGAAGAAAAATCAATTTTCTCCGAGCGTGAAGATATGGGGAGTACAAAAAGGTAAATTGACTATTCAATAAATTGAAGGCTCTGCGAATGAAAGCCGTACCTAGACTGAATCGATAAAAACAGAGGAGAAAGAGGGTCAACCATAAGCGCCTGCAATATAGCAGCAGTAGGTAAAAATAGAACAATAAGAAACCCAACAAGAGTAGATCATAAACCCACAGAAATAGATTTTATCATAATAGGCTAATATAAATAAAGATAACGATTCCAGATAAAAATCAGACAACTACATTCTGATTCAATAATCAAGCCGAACTACGACTCAAAAAACATCACAAGTTAAAGAAAACTGCAAATTTATCTATCTCAGCAAAAGTATTGATGGCTCTTTTGATGAGTGTTGGGCATAGTTGATGAAAATGCTCAGAACTCCTCAGGATTATTCTATCAAGATAGACGAAAAAAAGGTTCAGCCTTTCTAGAATTCGCATGGTCAATTCATAAAAGTGGGACCGGCTGCGATGAAAGTCTATATTAACCATGAGCAAGGCAAAATTTGGTGCTAGAATTTACCTAGCAGCCGGTGCGTAGGAGATCTGCTGTGTGGAGTAATAAAAGAAGAGGGTAGAAAGCACTATGTCTGGTTCAACTCTTCTTTGCAATACAAATAAGGGCATTTTCCAACACAAGAAGTGATGGAGGAAGCTCTCACCGTTATTCAAGGCAACATACGGGCTCTGAGGACTGATTAATGAATATTGATAAAGGTACAAATATTTAGTTATGATCAAAATTAAGAAACAAAGTTCCCTTTCTCCCAAATGCCATTCTGAATTTCACTGTTGTTCATGAACATCCTGCCCTTACCGTGAGGAATGTCGTTGCGAAATTGACCTTTGTACCGACGCCCGTCGTAAAACCACATCTCACCAAATCCTTCCATACGACCACCTCTAAACTCTCCCTCGTATTTTGTCCAATCTGTTCCTCTACCCATTAACCTGCCCTTTCCCTCGTAGTGATCATCTTTCCACTGGCCTTCGTATATAAGGTTACCATCAGGGTCGACAAGTTCCCCCTGCCCTTCCATCTTCCCCTTGACCCAATCTCCGAAAAAGTGACTTCCGTCATTGTAAATATATTTGCCTTTACCATGACGCAGCGTGTCTCTTTTTTCGCCTTAATATCGGTTTCCATTGGTATATATTTAGCTTGTTTCGATTACAGGTCTGTACTCTGAAACCAGTGTGCCTGACATTCGCTTGCTGGCTTTGCTGTTCATAGGATTTAACACTTTGCTAAAACCTTGGGAGCTGAATTTACTTGCTCCTCCGAACTGGCTCTTTCCTGCCATCAGAGGGGCTACTGAGTTTTTCATGAAAGATATGTTCATTGTTGTTGGCAAATTTTTGAGATTAGCTGGCAGTGAGTCTGCTATCTTTTTGAAGGAAGGTCTACTGTCCTCACTCCTTTCTAGCATGTCTCTCAGCAACACGTATATACTGAGCGGGTATTTATTTTTGACGATGTTGAGCCTGTTTTCAAGTTAGTTATAGTTGATGCTTCTCTTGTTGTAGTCATATACATCAATGCAAGGTGTCAGTAAGCAGAGCTGGATCATTGAAACTGCCAAGGACCAGACTCCGGCTTTGGGACTCAGAGTTGCCCCTTATCCTATACTTCTCAGTTCCTCAGGAGCCAAGAAGACATCGTTGTAGAGCTATCCCTTGAAGACTGCCATGTTGTTGGTGGGCGTTGGGAACAGTTTAGAATCTATAACTTTAGGAAGGGGCAGTCCGTTGGTCAATCCAAAGTAAATATTATTGAGCCTGACTTTAGAGTTAGCAATATTTTGTTCTTCGAGGGCAGCATATCCTCTCAATGCTCCACAAATGAGGATATTGATTTACTAACTTGTGAAATATTGTTGTTTGGGCACTCGATTGCGATACTCTTTGAACAAGCTGGTGACCACGTAGTCAAAGAAAAGGATCAGTTTATACTAATCCGAAAAGAGCCCTTCCGTCTTTTTCTTTATGGTATCTAGATACTGAAGGATGTACATCTGAGCCTGACCAGGTTAGGACTAGCAAGGTTGGTCTTTCTCCTTTCAAACTATTCATGCAGTTTGTTCATTTCCTTCTAGTTCTCGCATTTGACTTCTTTCGTAATGATGAGCTCCTTGCTTTCCTTATGCTCGATGACGCTGCACCGACCGAACAGCTAATCTTCGTAAACCGACACAAAGGTAAATTAAGTAAGCAACTGAGCCAGTTCTGAATCTTTACTGCCTGAGGTGGCGTAGAAGGGATTACTACTCTACTGGGTGGTGTTGCCCATAATATTATAGCATCACTAAAAATCAAATCGACTAATAGTTTCATTGAAACTGTCTCAACATCCGGAGACTATTTAAAAAATAAGTTGAGAATTAACCGTAAGCCGGGTCGATCGGGAGCCTCTTGTTGTATAATTGTATTATTGTACAATTTTAGATTCTATTCGAGTACCCCTACCTTGCATGCTTTTGGCCATTACTCAATCTAACACACACAATAAAACACAAGATTTCCGGATCAAGTACAAAACCTAAGTACTACTGCCTCTAGTATAGATCTGCCGCTATTGGGTCGAAAAAGGATATTGCCCCTTCCGATAGCAAGTAACCATCAACCTACCCAGTGCACCTTCGCTCATTCCGAACTGGAAATCAGATAAAAAATGCATATTTCCCTCAAGTATAAAACCAAACCCTGCATCAACTTCACCAAAAAAGGTTTCTGTCCCTATGGTAACCGCTGCCACTACCTGCACATCGAAGCTGATCTCTAAGAAGAGGGGAAAAAAACGAGAAGCAATTCAGAAGAATCTGACTGCTCCAAGTCTTCAACCTCCTAAAAGGGAAATAAGTTATGGCACCGGCTGACACATAATAAAAGAATTGAACTAATCCAAACATTAGGCTTTGACTACAGCATCAGGTAACTTTGTCCCGATTGAAGAACCTCATCCAGATTGTTGCAAATGCTGAACTCAAACGAGAACGAGGAGAGAGGAGGGGATTGGATGTTTGAAGAGGTGGTGAGCAGTAGGCAGGCAGTGGTAAACCAGAAGAAATACTCATTGTGATGATTCCCAAGTAAATTATTCTATGTAGGATGACAAAATGAATGATGGTGGTTTGGGTGTTAAGAGTTAACGGTTGACTGGTAGAATATCAATCGTTGGGAGGTATATTTATAACTGTCTTAGCTAATGATACGACTGTTATTTATTTATGGATGAAGGGGTGGTTGGGGAACGATTTAGAAAAATTCAAATATACGAAGTCAAACTACTAAATTTTATATTCTATTCAGGTGGCTATATTTTATATAACAGTGATGAGCTTTAGAAACTATGCCTTTTCACAGCAATAAAGCATCAAAATATAATAGTCAGGCCCCAGCGATCTCTTCCTCTCCTCCAAATTCCCACCAATAACTACCGACTGTACTCCCCATCATGATGTCCTCAGCAAAATCACAGACGTCATAGTCAGTATGCACTAAAACTGTCTTAACAAATGCTAAAACCTCGAAATATATCGAGATCTCAGTAGTGAATAACAATAATTGCTAATCAAAGCTGACAAGAATAGCCTATTGCATACAGCTCTGGCAGGAGTCCTGGCTATCGACTCTTGCCTCAAAGCATTAGATAAAGAAGAAAAACATGTCGTCGGAAATATCATTAGAGCCAATAACGCCATGATCGCTAGCTATAAGTGTCTGGAAAGCGAGTATGCTAGCTATAAATGTCTGGAAAACGAGTAAAGCAATAAGAATAGCGAGAGTCAGTTAATGAAACTCAATGATGCGATTAAATACCTCACCCAACAATTGCAGACGCTTCCTTCCTGTAAGGGAAGGTAAAATGAGTTCGAAAAACAGCTAGTTCTGATGGAGAGGCAAGGCGACAACTAATAGTGGCTGGGAGGTGAGAAAAAGGTTCTACTTAGCGAGCTTCAGAAGTAAAATGAGATGCTAAAACTGGCAATAAGATAGAAGGACGGTTATATAAATTCTCTGGAGGGTCAGCTGGATCGCAGTTCGAAGATAGAAAGGAAGTAAGAGCGGAAAACACGTCACAGTTTTCTTAATCGTCGCTAAACCTAGAAAAGTAGTTAGAATGGGTCAGAGTCGCAAGCATCACTGCTGCAAGTATACGAGTAGTTAAACCGAATAAAAGAAGAGATGAATGAGAAGAACACTATTATTGTAAAGATGAACGATGAGTTTTCCTCAGAAATGTAAAAATATCACAGCGTATTCAAACGTCTGGAAGAGGAAAATAGAACACTAAAGAAATACAATGATATCGACACAGCATATCTGCTTGAAGCATTAGAAGCAGAAGTAGAGTCTCTGAAGTAGCAAAAGTATAGGGATCAGATGATTGTTGAAGATATTCAGAGAAAATTCGAATAAATGAAATTTGGAAAAATTGGACCGATCAGATCAGATAATTTGCAGCGTGTCAGAAGTCACCAATATATACCTCAGCCTTATGAACAATCCTACCAGCCTCAATACCAACCGAGACATCAGTATCCAATATAAGTGCCCTACTACCGCTAGCCTCATTACTTACATTCAGGAAGGGAAAGAATATCAAGCAAGTTCTATTCTCCTAATTATACTTCCAAGTTGTCTCCTTATGATCGACCACCAACTTATAGAGAAGAGCCGCCCTACTTCCAGTAAACAAGAAAGTCGAGAATGACCAAAAGGGAAGGCAATAGAAGCAGATTGAAATATGGCAACATCCGCTCGAGTCAAGAAAGAGAAAGCATTTAACCTAAATCTAATGCTTCTATTAATCTATTGGAAAGGGTGTTAGCAAAGGGAATCTGATATGCACTTCTTCCAAAATCCAAAAACACATTAATTATTAATATCACATATAGTCAAAATCTTAAGCGTTGTCGACTTTCCAACCCTCAAGCTCTTAGTGATTGAAAATTTTGGGAGGGTTTTGCATTTCCATGCTTTTGGTTTTTGGTTTGCTTGATTTGAACAATAATGATTGAGTGTTTGCCGTGAGGGGTCGTTCTGAGAAAGGAGCACGTTGGGGGAACTTCATCAGAGTGTTTCTCATATCTTGATTGTGGTGAATCTGCAATACCTTTCGATTTTTATTCAGCCTTTTGTAGAGAGAATCTTTGCTAAAATGATGAGGACTGTTCTACTCCTGCTGGTCAAAAGATCTCTGGGTGGTTATTCTCAGTTTTTTAGGTTAAGTGTCGTGCATGACTGCTCTTTGAATGTCCAGGCCATTGGAAGGACGATGCTCAGCTAATACCATTCTCTTGAATATTTCGGTCCTGAGACTGTTCTATTCATTTTAGCGATGAGATTTTTGTGTTTGATAGAACTACAGTCTCCTCTTGCTTTTGTATCGATTCGTCATGATGGTCACTCCCAGAAGAGGACCTTGCGCTGGAGCAGTTTTAATCTTCCCATATCCTTTTTTCCTGATTTCGAAAAGAGTGGTCCTCAGTTTAAGCATGAGAGGATCAGGCTGAGGTTCCATCAATAATTTTTTAGAAAAGACTAAATTATATTTATTACTGCTCACAAAATCAGCTCAGGAATCATCGTTATCTATCACAAATTCTGATTCATTTGAATATTCCTAATCTTCCAAGGTTCGAGGGTCCCAATCTGTGATCTTCTCCATACACTTCTTGACAAATTACTCGAGTTATCTGAATTTTTTGATATGAATATTATCCAGGTCAAAAGAGTATTCCTTTACTTCTGAAGACTCGAACATGATGTAAATTACTCTCTGAAGATCTTCTGAGGAAAGCTTGCGGATCATCATTCCCAGTTGACGTTTCTAAGATGCTGTAGCCATCTTGTATGCTGCTAGAGGAAGGTATGTCTTGACTGGAGGAGCCTTCTTACGTCCTCCTTGGCCTCCCCTACCATCGTAAGGCTTCTTTGTTTCTCCTTTCTCAACTTTCATCACTTCTGTAAAGTAAGCCTACAGCTCTGAGGCCAGCCTATAATCACTGGAGGTCTTGGTGGAGTGCTGGTATACAGCCAAGAAAAAAAACTTGAAATCACTTTCAAAATCGTTGAGTTTATAGTTCTACCTCTTGACGTTTTCTTCAATTACACGAAGAGAGAGCTCATCCTGAGGTGATTTGAAGTGATATAAATTTGCATAGTGAGGATGTCTTTTCAGGCGCTACAGGATAAGCTGATTTGATCCTGCAGGCACCTCATCCACAGGAACAACTATGGGAGCAATCACCATCTTTTTACTCTCAGGCTTGTAGTCTTCCTCCTTTATGATTTTTTGTTTGGGAAGGACAGTTGAAGGATGTAGCTGGACAGGAGCTGGCTGCGCCACTGGAGGCAACATTTATTGGATGAGGGGAAGAGGAGGAGCGGTAATAGATGCCTTCTTCTTGGGTATTTTTATATGATCTCGCTTGTTAGCTTCTTCCTTAGTCACAAATTTAAATCCTTTGGGGAGAATGAGATTGATCTTCTTGAGCTACTCCGCCGAGAACCGAAATGTATGTGTATTGTTCATATCTCAATGAAATTATAAATGATTGATACCAATCGAAAAATTCTCATCTAATCACTATCTGTCTCTTTGGACGTAAAACTCAGAAGCAGCATCAAGATATTTACTGGCCATTTTGGCGGCGACATGTGATTTTACGTTGGCATCTGTGTAATTGATATTGCTGGCATTTTTTATGTATTCAGTCAAATTTTGATTCTGTTATTCCTGCAAATGATTCATGCGATAAATAATTGTGCTTATTTCTTGTTCAATATTTTGATTTTACCTGATCAATTTAAGCAACTACTGATCCTTTTGTTTTTCTCTATGCCTGAGCTCCTCTTCGTGCTTATGGTTGGCTTATGATCTTGTTCGAAGTTCTGAATTAACCGTAAAATTACATTGCCATAGTCTGTGGAACACCAATTAATGCTTAGCTTTGAGGTCGACTATCCTTGCTGATCGGTCACTCAGTGAGGTGAATATGTCCTTGACTTCTTATCGATTTTTATCAAATTCCTCTCCTCGCATTATTTAATATATTAAGGCGCACTAGCGTACCCTACTACTACAACTAGGGGTTGGGGTTGGGGTTGGGGTTGGGGTTGGGGTTGGGGTTGGGG
>Ga0100402_1002363_pt1 | contig 21235 bp, 14 predicted proteins | sample CryGeyme20150102_FD_80419 | JGI IMG/M metagenome (GOLD analysis project Ga0100402, IMG submission 80419) | Groundwater microbial communities from Crystal Geyser aquifers in Utah, USA - Crystal Geyser metaG 2015-0102 | ecosystem: Environmental > Aquatic > Deep subsurface > Groundwater | place...
GCATTTTATTTTGGTTAAAGAAAAAAGTACACCTTTTTCACCGTTTAGGGTTAGAATTAGTACACCTTTTTCACTGGTACACCAAAAAAGTACACCCAAGTACACCTTTTTCACTGGCCCCGTTTTTGTGCATCATGAAATAATAATGAACTCGCAGTTCGCAAAAATACTAGACTACTACTGTACAGTAATTGTCCTACTAGTAGCTAGCTAGGCAGCTAGTAGTATCCCACTGACACTTTTTACAGTAGTCTAGCTAGTAGTGTGGTGCTTCGGCTTAACCACCAAGACAAGGATATCGAAAAGTGCGAAGGTTAACAACTTATGAATAGAGTACTCCAACGACATGCGATGGGTCAATTATTTGACCAGAAGTCTTTTACGACCGCACCTACCTAGCTCCTCACACCAATAAACCACCCTTTGACGTGGTAAAGTACTGAAGCGATCACGCTTCTCCAATCTCCAAGTCACCTTCCAATTTCAGAAAAGGCGCTTTCTGGACAACCGTAATGTTTGAGAGATCTGCATCCATTGACGAGCTCCAGCTCTTGAGGTAAGGCTTGGCGTGGGTCATTGTAAAAGCGGATTTCTTCAGAACCATCTACAACCGTTTTGGAAACTTTTATATTCATTTACTCACTTTTGTTCGCTTGGAGGATTCTTCCGCGTCACCTGTGTCATCAAGAGAATGCTTCGGAGACAACAGCATGCTTTCGACTTTGGGTTTGATGCCCTTCCAAACCGACTCGCTACTTTCTTTCAAACCAGTTATAATAAATTCCCTCAAGCTCTTGTTTTCGTCCAACTTTCCCAAAAGCGAGTCACCAGTCGTCTGATCTAGTTGCGTTTCACCGATGGCACGAATACTGAGGGAGTGGAGATGCAACTTTGGTAGGGCTCTAATCGCCTCTTGCAAACTGGCGGTTGTGGCGCACGCAAGTTCGCATTTGAGAATGGTTTTATTCTGCGCGAGAGACTCGAGCATCTTTTGCAGGCCTTGGTCTTCAAATGTCGCATCTGCCATGTGTAGCTCGTGCAAGGACTTGTTCTTTTCAATCATTGCAGTCAGGGCTTCTACATCTACTTTTTCAAACCTTCGACTTGCACGAATAGCCTCCTCGCCGATGCATAGTTTTTGTAATTTAACATGATCCTTCTGCATTGAATTTGCCAAAGCTGCAATTCCCATCGGACCAATTTGATTTAATCTCACGTCCAATACTTGCAGATTACTGGTACAAGAATCTAGCTGCTCCAGAGATTTGGCAAGGGCGATAGCACCTTCGTCACCGATACTGTTTCGAGACAAGAAAAGTTTATGCAACGATCCACCGCCATTTGGGGCTTGCTGCAAAGCTTTGGCAAAAAGACAACCAACCGATGATGTAATCTGCGATTCGGACAGATCGAGTACCGCGAGCCGAGGACACTCGGAAACCACGGCACCAATTGCTTCCATGCCCTTTTCTTCAGCCAAACCTCTGCCTTTTAGCGATATTTGTTGCAGACATTGATGTCCTTTAAGACTTTTCATAAGAGTTGGCACGTTACCTTCCAGTAGTCCAGCCAAAGAAATGATCTGGAGAACAGAATCGGCGGCGGCAAAAAAATCTGCCAGATTCTGGGCTGCTTCTGGAGAAGCAACAGGAGGCTTCAAAGTGATTTCCAGCTCCTGCAATTTTTCCGATGCTGCGGATTCTTTGATAGCGCATGTCAATCGTGCAATGTCGTCTGCAGCTACTTGGCATCCCTTGAGGGACAGACTAGTCAGTCTACCTGTTGGATCCGAGACAGTGGATTCCTTTTTCAACAGTGAAATGATGCTATCCATAGCAGTGCCAGAAATAATACTGTTTTCAATCTCAAATTCGCTGAACTTTGAGCTCTGCAGAAACATGTCGGAATAAGTATTCAAGAGATCTTCCTTTGGTAGGCGGCCTTTAAATCCCAGGCACGTCAGTGCGGAGTGTTCCTTTAGAGCTTTGGCCAACGACGGATGCTTGCCTATCGGAAGAGCCTCCATATCCTGCAAGACAATTTTTCGAAGTGTGGTGTTTTTGCTTAAACATTGAATGAAGTGCGTCAACTGCTCTTCTTTTAAGGGCGGCGTTGCCCAGTGCAAAACTCCAGACTGATTCCTTTCTGGGTCATTTGAGACTAGGTCCTCACACAGCTTGCTGTAAGCCCCTTCCACATCTTGTGATACGAGATTTCCCATGGCTTGCAACTTCTGTATCTTCTTTGGCGAAAAGTAGTAGGTCTAGTTTCTTGTGATTGACGGCTCCTTTATTATTATTTTTTGTTGTGCCTGGTCCCTGCGTACTACGAAAATAGTTTTTGGTCGTCTCTTCGGATCTTTCCATAAAAAATTGGAGTAAGATGATAGCAGTACTACTACTACTAGTCTAGCTACTAGTAGTAGTAGTGGTACAGTGCACTCGAGTACGTGCGTGGCATCAATAACAAACACATCAGGCATGATGTAATCCCTAATCCTATCAAACAGATCCGAGAACGTGATACCATGTAGCTGAAGGGGCAGTATTCTACTAGTACTACTACTAGTAGTACACTACTACTACTACTACTACTACTAGTAGGAGGAGTAACAGGTAGCTAGTAGTACTGGGCCCACTAGTACTAGCTAGTAGACTCGTCTACAATAATATTAGCATTATTTAGTCTACTAGCCGACTAGAAGTAGTCGTATCAGAGAATAATCTACTAGCTAGTAGAGTAGTCTACTAGCTAAATGTGGCATTTCATTTACTTTCCAACACTACAAAAAATGATATGAGTTCTCGCGGCGCCTCATTTTTGTGAATGCGAGCTTTCTTCCAGGAAGTTCGCGTTTTAAAGGGTCTGCACAATGCACACAAAGCAATCTCAATGGTATCGTGACGAGAAGCAATCAAAGCAGGTGCTTGGGCAGTTTTTCACGTGTTTCAACTCTCAAATTATCATTTCTCACGCAGTATCCTGTATCCTCGTGTGCGCAAGAGAAAATGACGATAGAAAGATTTTGGTCCATCTTTAAGAAACAGCACGGTGCTATGGTGGACTCAAGCTCACAGAATTGGGATGAATTTCACAAGAAGTATCACACTCAGGCGTTCCATTATTCGTGCGACAATGAAGACTATATGCTCAGAAACCCTGATGGCTATTTGCAGAGAAAAAGATTGACTGGATTCATCAATAGTAGCAGTAGTACGAACAGTCCACCCTCCAAGGGGCCAACCAAACACGACCCAAAGATGAAAATCAGGTGGCACCTCAATTTGTCGTCATGCTTTGGGTGTCCTGCGGCTCCCTGAGTTGGCTTCGACATGCTATACTACTCATGAAACCCTTGAAAAGAGTCCATATGAAAAATATCTTCTGCATGCAAGACACGGTTCTCAAACTGTAGCTACATGCAACATATCTGCAGTTGTTTGCTGCCATCAACCAACTCCGTTGATGCACTAGATCTAACCTTTCAATTCTAAAAGCATTAAAAAAGAAGTAATTAATCACATGATCTTTTTGAGTTCATTCATCAATTCTCCTACTTCAGGATCATCCTTGTACTTGGCAAAGGCGGCTGGATTGGCCATGCATTCTTGCATAGCTTTCATCATCTTGGGATTGGATTGAGCTTTGGCCATAATTTCTCTGGCTTTCGGATTTTTCATCATTTCTTGTGCCTTGCCCATGACGTCTCCCATGCCTGCTCCGCCTGCTCCACCGAATGGACTTGCTCCGCCGAATGGACTGGTACCTGATAGAAAAATATATACAATAGATGGATTGTTGAATTGAAAACTGCTGATAAAAGCAACAAACAATCGTGCAACTATCCATGCACTTCTAAACCTTCAATTCGTCCCTTCTTTAATTTCATTACATCACGATGACTTACCTGCAGCTCCTGCTCCACCGGCGAATGGACTAGAACCACCGGCAGCACCACCCATATTTTTGAGCAAGTCCGCAATATTACCCATGCCACCCATGCCACCCATGCCACCCATCATATCGCCAAAGGGACTCGCACCGCTAGCGACACCTCCGAATGGAGACTGTGCCTGCTGCTGTTGCTGGCCGCCCTTGGGACGAGGTCCAGCATCATCCGAGGTCAACATTTCAACGTCTGCATATTCTGCATATGCTTCTTCGTTACTGCTGCCAGCAGCTGATTTTTTGGTAATATTATCCACTCGTGCCTCTGCCAAGGCATTGACAAATTCCGCTTTTTCAAAAAAGCTGGCTGTGGAAATGCCCCTTTCTGTTAATTCTTGCTTCAGTTCAGAATTTTTCATGGTCTGGCATTTTTTCACTTCTTCTTTCAACCGTTCTTCACGTGGTCGGCTGTCTGTACTGCTGCTGCTGCTGCTACTGCTGCTTGTGGAAGAGGAAGCACTGTTGGATTCTGTGTTTGTTCTTGTTGATGATTTGGTTGTCGTGCTTGCTTTTGGTTTAGGCTTTAGACCATCAGCTCTAGCTTTAGCGACAGCCTCTACCAATTCACTTTTTTCTAGAAAGGATTTGGTAGATATTCCATACGATTCCAATTCCTGCTTGATTTCCCCGATGCGCATGGATGAAATGTCCTTCAATTCTTCCTCCGTATCAGAAGAAGAAGATGATGATGTCGATGTCGACGCGGCCATTTCGGAGAGTGGTCTCCTCGATGGGGTTACTTTAGCTAGACTTGGTCGCGCAAGAGGAGTCAGAGCAGACGCATACGTTGGAGCAGCTCCAGTTTCTTTTGAGCCATGGCGCACCACAAAGGCACCACATATTGTTGATAGGAGGGCCGACACGATGAGCGCCGAACAAATACCGTTCCGCCGTGATAATAAACGTAGTTTCATGCTTGTGCCTTTTTTAATTCTCCAAGACGAAAGTGGATCTGGGGAAATGAGATTGGTAGATGAAACGATAAGTAGTAGGTCTAGTCTTTCAAAGAAAGTAAGACGAGTGAAATGAGTGATTGACTAGCTGGCTTAATTACTCGAGGAGTTTATTATTACTCTCAAATTCTTTTGAGAAAAAAAAATGAATGAGAGAACAGTGACGATGAGTTGTTTTTCACACGTGGAATCTTGGTGGTTTTAGAATGACAGTAAAATTTAGCTCGACCTCGTGAACGAGCAAAACGAAGATACGAATACCCTCCTCCGACAAAATAAACCAAGAGTGCGCTCTCGAACATCGGCCAAGTTGCTCATTCCAAAAATACTACGTACTGAACAGACCCTCCGTACGTTCCTTTTGGATACAACGTTCCTAAATAAGCAACAATACAACTTGAGACGGAAGTGAAGAAAGCACCTCAGCATCCTTTGCGCTTAATCCCAAGATACAAAATGGACACCAAAAGTAGTACCAACACCACAACCAATAGTACACCACCAGAGGTGTTGGTGTCGGAAGTCATGAAGGAGGGGTTTGCCAACATGGGAATCCAAGCTTCGATTGGATTAGGTACCGGATTTTTGGCTGGATTAGTGCTGGCGCGAGGAGGAGGTGCAAGTGCTACGCGCAAAATAATTGCTGGATTCGGTGGTGGTATTGGATTAGGATCGGCATGGACCAAATGTTCGATACAATTGGAAGAGGCCCTTGGTGCGGAGAAGAACTAAGAATGGTTGACGAAAGGGCAAAGAAACGTAGAAGCGGTGAGGGGCCAATGGTTGATTTCAACAAATATAGGAACAGGAAGGAAGGCGCATAGTCAGAATACAACTACAACGTTGCAGAAACCGAAGCTGCACTGCCGTTGACTGTCAACTCTACCAGTCTTCAATGAAATGACATTGGTACAGGAAAAAAAAAGCATATTTCGATATAAGTTTAGAAGGTGTTTTCAATGATTTTCGTATTCAAACTGCGTGAAACAAAAAGAGTGTATGATGTCTTCAGAAATCCAAACAGTAGGCTTCCATAAGCAAAACCTGCTTGAATTGCAACCTAGCTAACAATTTTAAACTAGACGGCAAGGGGAGTGCCAGTGCCATGCATGCGTCGTCTGACAAGAAAATGAATGCGGGTACGAGAAGTAGGCGTATCGAGTCTCGAGGCGGGCTACGAGTCTCGTTGCTCTTCATTCACCCTACTTTTTCTGTTGCTTCCAACTCCGCCATCAATACGACCAGGAACGATTGCTCTCTGACGGTGCGAACTATAATGACACAGTCCTTAAGAAAGAGGTGAGAGGGAACATCGTCCTCTTGGTGTGTGGTGGCGCATCAGCCAATGTCTCATCAATCAAGGTTGTTGTCCGCTTTGTAGGAGCGGGGGCAAACTTTGCAGGAAAAAATTAGATTTGAACCATTCATACATACATGCATGATGACGCAACTATGCTGTTCAAAATCTACTGAAATAGCAACAAGAAGAGTTAGGAAGTCAGAAGTACTGCTACCTAAGTGTTTCAAAACTTGATGATCACCTTCAGATTAGTTTTCGGATGGATGGCAAGGACCATACAGCGAACAGGAAGTAGACTAGTAGTGGCGTTCATCAGCGGGGTGTTCTAGCCTCGCTCCTACAGTCCGCAGCTTTAAAGCGCAGGCACGCTTCTGGACCTACCTTGCTTATTATTTTTTCGCAATATTATTGTTATTAGAGGTTGCGCATTTCAAGATGGAGGTCGCGCCGCCTGATTCAAGATCCAGAGGCAGCTGCTGACCTTTCTACTACTGTACTCGGCCTATGTCTGGTAGAGACAGCAGTTTTGCCACCTTGCTTGCTTGTGCGAACGCATACGTGGACAGCCGGAAGCATCAGCCACTTGTGTGAGTCCTCTAACTATTATTGTATCAGACTTACATGGATGTGATTCATGAGTTGAAGAAGCAGGATGAGGTGGAAATGAAAAATAAATCCGCGAGTGGATATTCCGCAACTCGAAGTACCTGCTACCAGGTAGACCACTACAATGAATGTATCACTACTAGGTACTACTACTGGTACACGTTGCATTGGTACTCCAGTACCAGGTAGTCTGCTACGGTACCAGTATTCTAGTATTTTGTAGACTACTAATAGTACAGTAGTCGAGTTCAAAATCTCTTCTGATTTTCATTACCACCAATGATATTACTTTACTTAAAATCACATACCACAGTACCAGGTACAAGATTGCTTGTTGTGAGAAGCCCGGTGTCAGTGACAGCGACCAGCTGCGAAAGCTACTGGTAGTAGGCTAAGTAATAGTACTACGGTATTTTATACAGTATCTAGTAGTACTAGTACTAGGCAGTACCAGGTAGGTACAGTACTACTCGGAGTACGAATTAAAAGAACTTCTTGTTTTCTGCTTTGTCTAGCTAGTACAAGTAGTAGTACTACTAGATAGCAGGGCGGAGGAGTAGAAGTACTACTAGTGGTAGAGGAACTATGGTGTTGTTTCTTTTTGTCCTCGTTTGGCAATTATTACATCTTCAACTAGATAATAATGGTAATTTATGTCGCACAAAAGGAAAGCTCGGGTTGTGAGCTCTCACAACATCTTGTTTATTATTTTTCGGAAAAATGCACAATTCTTGGTAATGCTCGTTCAGTAAAAGCTGAAAGTCCCATAATCTATCTCATTTCGTGCTCTTTCCATCTCTTTTCGAAGACAGAAGGGGGCGTTGCCACTGCCGGTTCATCTATAATCTATAATCGACTTACCAGGTATCCACGAGCAACGAATTCGTCAATTTTGAAGTTCTTCGAGAGGTTATTACGAGCTACCTGGTACTCGGAGCTCGGAGTATAGAGTATAGATTATAATAAATCATGGCAAGCCTACAGGAAGGTTCGTTCTTATCCGCATTGGATGTGCAGGCATCTACTGCTTATGGCGACTTCGGCGGCGGCGGTGCTGTTGCGGCTGCTGCCGACGACAAGACAAATGCTGAGTACTATCTTGATCATGCAGCTCATCAGAATGCCCATGGGGTTCTCTGCCTGAGACGAGGGGAGTGTGGCGTTGCGTATCATACCTTTGTCGCTGCATTGTCCACGCTGAGCAAGCTGCGGCGCCAACTCCGAGCTGAGTTGGCACAACCGCAACCGCCAAATCAGAGTTCCTATGAAAGGAGGAATAGCAACGCTACCACGAACTGTCGTTCCATTCCCATTCCCTACCTGTACGACAACGCATTTTACATCTACAGCAGCGCCCTGGTCTTTTCCCGGAGACCGAGTCTTGGAGATGACGGGAGCAATACCGCGCAAGATCATGGAGCGAATCTTTTCTCCCGGCGAATGTCGCAGATTGACACGGTCATCTTTTGTGAAGCCATCGCACAGTTTAACCTTGGTCTGGTGTATCACTGGCGAGGAAAGCATTGTGGCGAAGATCGAACCCTGGTTGCTGCCCAGGAACTCTATGCTCAGAGCTTTGACACCCTCCAGAGCATTGTAATGCAGGCTGCCCGTACCTCTCATGATGTCCGCGTCCTCAAGATGGCTATTACGAACAACAGGATTCATATCCTTGGCGAGATGGCCCGGTACTCAGACGCCCAAGATCTTGTCAGTGAGTTCTTGGTGCAGTCTGTAGAGACCCTGTCGAATAATGACAGTCGCTCCATGAGTTACTTGACGCGTACTGACATTGACAACTTTTTGCTGAATGCACTGGTGATTCGGCGCTTCAATACATCGCCCTGTGCTTGATTGCACCCAGCACACGGCTGCACCAACCCTCTGGCCTTTGGAGACCTTGTTTTAAAAAATCACCATCGACCATACGACTAAGATTCCCATACCCATAAAACATAAAGAAAGGTTACAGTACTATATTCCAGTATAATACAATAGCCAAAAGTTTAATTTTGAAACATCCCACTACACTAACCTGATAGTGTTGGCCATTGTGTATGATGGTAGGTCTGGACAAGAAAGACAACAGATTTTTGAATCAGATGATTGCCAAGACATCTGCAATCATACACAGAATTTAGAAGAGCTTCTAATAGGCCATGGAAGGAAAGTATAATATATTTCGCAATGAACAGAGCAAGTTTGTCCTGATATGAACTAGCTAGCTAAGTTGCTTGCTTTGCTTGATCACTTAGCAGGACTAGATATTCGAGTATAATACAACAGCCAAAAGTTTGAGTTTGAAACATCCCACTGCACTAACCTGGTAGTGTTGACCATTGTGTACGATGGTAGGTCTGGACAACAAGACATCAACTTTTTTCAATGCCAAATCAACTGCAATCATACACAGAATTTAGAAGAGCTTCTCATAGGCCATGGAAGGAAAGTTTGATATGTTTCGCAATGAAGGCTGGCTATTATGTTACAATTGCTGTCTTTCGCCGTCTTGTTATAGTTCCCAGAAAGGCCGCAGCACGATAATGAGGATGCTTACATTGTCACGACTGCGGCGCACTCGAATTGCTTGGTCACTCAAAATCCTGGCAACCTCGGCGGGTTCTCCTCGGTGAGCAATGAGCTCTTGACGGGCTAAAGCGACAGCATCTTGAGACCGAAATACATCAAACAGACCGTCGCATGCAAGCAATAAGAATTCGTCCGAATGGCTCAAAACCTGGAGTAGACGTGGACACGAAGGCAGCAGATGGTAAGAACAGTGTTGGAAGATAAAAAAGGAGAAGGATCACCTTGTAATACTTCAGCAGAAATGCAATTAGCAACACAGACGACGTACCATTGATGCTATTTCTGGTTCCGCGCTGACCAATGGGGCTGTCAAGTCCTTCGCTTGCTCATTTTCGTTCATACCGCCCGCCAGCTCCTCTGCTTCTTCTTCCAGCATTGCTTTAATACCCATTTTGAAGGACTTGTCGCCAAACGCACGTGTAATGGCAAGCTCTCCCATCACACGCTTGTGAAGAATAAAACCTCCAGCTTGCCTCACTCTCGCTGCTTCGTCCGGCCGACTGGGCTTGTGGTCGCTCGTCAGTTCCACACATTGCCCGCCTCCACGACAAAGGACGACACGACTATCACCAACATTGGCGGCAAACAGTCTTCGGCCCATCAAAAGGACAGTCGCTGCGGTGGACCCGCTTTGTGGTGCTGTCTTGGGTGTAATGAATTCCTTGTCGGTTCGCAAGTAGGCTGCTTTTAGAATCTTTCGCATTAGCTCTGACGCAGCATCCTCTGTTTGATCGCCTCGCGTTGGATTTCTGCTTTGTGCAATGGCGGCAGAGAGACTTTCACGGTCGGCTAACATTGCTTGCCGAATGTGCCTCGGAAGTGCGTCAACCAAATAATTCGAGCATTCATCTCCACCGTGACCATCAAAGACAGCTGCGAAGGATGTCATGGCAAGTTCGTACAAGTGACCTTTCGGTTCATTGCGATAATAACCGTGACTTGATTCATACATGAGGTTTTGAATGACGAGGGTCCGATCTTCCATGGTGGGTCGGGCACCAATAGCTTCTGATATTCCAAAATCAAATCGGTTCACGGAAAAACCAGTTCGTCCAACAATAAATTCGTCGCCTAATCCTAATGCACCGACACCCTTCATGCTATAAGGTCCAACGAGTCGCATGTAAGATCCGTTCTGTTGAGATAATATTATTTTGACAAAAGGTACAAGGAGACGAAATAGTGAAATATGAGAAGCCATCCATCAGAAATTACTTCTACAAGAAAACCAACACACCAACATAACAAGAAAGCCACGTACCGTACTCTCCAAGTCAACCAGGACAAAACTACCGGGTTTGCCTCCTGCTTTGCTACTACGGCTGGGAAGATACAAAATTGCACCGTGGCGGCGACTGAGTTCTCGGTCCATAATGCATAGATCAGCCTGGTGGGCTCGTCCAAAGACGTAGGGACAACGTGAGGCTTGGACATCAATGAGTTTTCCTCTCATGGGTCCTTTGGAACAGTGGATGGTTATTCGTTGCTTAGCGTCCATGCAATCTTCAACATTAAAGACTGAATTCCCAGCAGCAAAGGATGCCCCCTTACAAAGTTCCCAACGATCGGCATCCAAAGTCAAAATCTGCGCCTCTCGAGCGGGTCCACCATTTGGGTCGTTCTTTCCCGTCATAAAAACTTTGGCCTTTCCGACTCTCACGGCAGCATCACCGCGATCTCCTCGGACTTGCCATCCCACCGTCATTCCAGCTCGCAGCGCATGTTCGGCTGCTTCGGGTCCATCCTGGTCCGTGATTCTAGTCAGGACCCCGGCAGCGGGACCCGTCATGGAGTCGTCCATGCGACGACAGATACTGTCGGGTGAGTGTGAATTGGGACCTCCGTTTCCAATGGTCGTCGGTCGTCCGTAGAGTGTCCAGTAGGCAGTCGCCGGTTCTGGTTTACCTTCATCTTCATCTTCCGAGGTCGTAAATTTCAGGCATATTCTGTAGAGGGATCGAGTGTAGATTTCACGAGACGAAGCGAATTCCTGACCGCCTCGGGTCCAGGTATCTGAATCATTGCGACTTCCCGCAGTATCCGCCTTGATAGTTTCCCCATTGGAAGGAGTGCCTCCTGCGTTGTTACCGCTTACAAAGTTAAGCACTCCAGGACCACTGTTGTTGGCAGGGGCACCACTCCACGCTGTGGCCATTGTTTCTGTGCGGTGAAGTGGATTGTAATGTGATGCCTGTCGTTGTTTGGGGTGGGGTATCGTCTTGGCCGCGGAACTATGCTTCGCAAGACTAATCAAGATAATAAAAGTGTATCAGATGTTGACACACTACCAATTCATGTGCTTCACTTTGAATATAAAGTAGAGACAATGCTGCTGCTGTATACTGGATACAAATAGGCTAGTCGAACACAGGAATGTGAGTAGGTAAGTTTGAAATGACTGTAATAAATAATGAAAAAGGAAGAATCCGGGTTAGAAGAAATATTCCATCGTGAGGCAGGCGAAGGGGGCAGGGGAAAAGTGATCAGTTAATTAAAAAATGGAGACTGGTCGGCAGGATTGGCTCAGATCAATGTAATCCAGACGGTGCTTCAGATCCCTCATTTCATTTCCAAATTCGACAGCACCTCCTCGAACTTGAGAACGGAGCAAGTGCTTCCTTACGTCGTAAAGATTGCGGCGGAACCAACTGTAATATAGTGGTGGATAATATATGTATACATCGCAGACTGTTGAATGACAACCGGCTGATGATTGGTTTAAAGGATCCTCCAGGTCCGGTAGCTGGCTGCTGCCTCACATCACCAGTACCATTCAACGCTGGTTGCCGAACAGCACGCAATGACAGCCAGGAAAATAAAGCTGTTACAGCCCAGCCAGTCACGCGCTCTATCCAACCACAAACCTACTATAAATACACGCAACACTCCTATTGACCCACCTTTCTTATCTTATCTTATCTTATCTAATATCCAAATATCGTAATAGGACAATGCTTGAAAGCTTGATATTACAAGCACCGAGTGAATAGGGAGCAAGATAACAAACAAAAAAGGAATACTGGTCTACTCTAGTAGACTACTCCGTACTAGTCTACTGTCTGTCTCAAAAGAGCCGATGCTGCTGGAGCCACAGCTTCGTTGTTTCATAGAGTAGTAGCTAGACTAGCTAGCTAGTACTGGTAGAGTGAAAGACTGTTGACGTCTCCAGCCGGTCAAAACCGTTAAACTGGCATGCGTGTTATAAGGTTGGGGTCTCAGAGAATTTCTGTCAGCGCACACTGTGCATGCTACAGCGGCTTCATCACTAGCTAGTCTAGCTAGACTACTCTAGCTAGTAGTAATCACTACTCGTAATACTAATAGTATTAGTACTGTAGTAGCTAGTACTGTAGCTACTAGTAGCTACTACTAGTAGCTAGCTACTACGCCCTGTAGTAGACTAATAGTCGAGTAATACTGTAGCTAGCAAGTACTAGTAGGACTACTAGCAGTATGAGAAGCTATCTAATATTAGTAAGGGCTCCAGGCTTCTCCGTGTATCTTTTTGACAGTGACGATCAGATGAAAATTCGGTCGACGAGCGCTGCCATCTTACGATAAGGTGCCAACCAAGAGTGATGGTGGTACTTCATGCGTTCGGCAGTCACCTTCCTGAACAGAAGGATTCGTCGCTGTAGATACGGGTTTTATTTAGCTAACATCATACTCACAAATGCGTCGTAATAGTCATAACAAGCTAGCTCTCGTAGTATTTATTTCGAAAGAAAAGCGATTGTAGCGTCGAACGAGCTGTCGAAACCCTTGGACTTCGATATTGCATAGTCGATACAAAAATGAGAGAGCTGCCCAAATGAGATCTCCTGTCATTACAATGAGGCACCATAACTACTTAGAGCAGCTACTACTACTTAGCTCGTACAAATTCATCACTATCTTTGTGCGCATCTGTCTTGAGTTTGATTTGTCGAATCGAATCATGCATTCGCACGGCAACTGATGCAACCGACACGGCGCAGCTGTCGTCATCGAATCATGAGAGCAAGAAATAAAGAATCGGGAATGAGAAAGGCGCTACCACAGCCCAGCTACAAATCAATCACACTTCTTTTACCGGAAACACCAGCGCGCCTTATACCGCTACGCTCCTCAATCATTCCTTCCACACCCTGTTCCTGTACTCTTGCCACAATTGCTGTTTCGACACATTGGGGCGCATTTCTCCTCTCTCGAGGCAACTGGAAACAAAATTCATTATGACGCCAACATTAAATGAGAGTGCGAGACGCAGAAGGGCTGTAAAACGCCTCCCTCGTGGGACTGATAATGCAACAGCTTTCCACCTTTCCTGTGTCGACAGGAAAGCCAAAACTCCAAAGAAGGACGCCTAATAGGTAAAACCATCACAAATAGGAAGGAAGGACATCAGGTGTCCAACTTGAATGTTGCTGCCGTGGTGCAAAACAGAGCCGATGCCAAAAATCTGACTCCCATCGAAGCCCCGGCGCTTGCCTTAAAGGCTTTGGCACCACATCTTTCGAAGAGAATATACGCTTAAGGTGATTTATCAACGTTCAAGCTTAACTTTTAAAAAGTGGCACAAAGGTTAAGAAATGTTCCACCAAATAGATACTGCGCGGGTAACTTTTCGATGAAGGAGATTATCAGATTATTATTTTTTACTAAATGTTTTTAGTTTTTAATAGGCACAGATAGAATCCAACCAGTCAAACTGTAGAAATTCGCGACTTGTGGCAGAATTACAAACATGCTGATCGTCTTTTTTGTACTTCTTATTTTCTACATCTTGTTGTTGCCGGTCAGATAGATTCTGTCGTCGTGTCATTGACCTGTACCTACCACCACGCTGGTCTTGCAGGTTGTTTACAATCGTCGTTGGATTCTCAGACGAATGATTACTGGCGTGCCGTAACTGTTCTTCGAATCGCTGTTGTTCCCACATGGCTCGTAACACAGTATTTGAGACACCCTCGAGCTCCATTCCATTAAACGGCGGCAGACCATCCACTTGGTGTTGTGGTGTAGATTGTTCACTCATCGTCCCATTCCTGTAGTGCATTTGGTGTGATTCTTCCATATTTATGTAGCACAAATCATGCAACGCTCCAACAATATCCACGAGAGTATCGTCGTCTGTTTTGGATGGATCTCGTCGCACAAACATGCTATTGGAAGTGCAGTGCTGTGTGTAGTGTCAAGTTTTGTCTTGTTGTAGAACTGAAGAAATCTTCTTGTAGTCCAGAGTCCAGCGCCAAGCGTCCAGCGTCCAGCAGTACGTAGATTATTATTTTTTCATTTTTTAAAACTCGGAATGTTAATATACATGCTGACGAAGGTACGGCCATCGACTATACACGTCTTAAGTAGTCTTGTCAGGTTCGCCAAATGGCAACGACCATCTTCCCAAATTCAAAGATACATGGGTTGGATATCAATTTTGGATCTTGTAGTAGATAGTAGAAGAATATTTCACAAAAGTAATGCATGATGCTGAATCGTGCTTTTTGAAAGCTCAACATAGGGTTAGTATTGGCAATGATCGTGATTCCGACTCAATCTCCCGCCTAAGTTTTTCAAACGAAGTTTTCGATTGACCAGAATGTGGGTTGGCCATGGCGTGTGTTTTGTATCCCTACTTAATGACACCTACCTCCACCCTGCCTTACCTTCCCTACACAAGTCTAATAGATTAAACCGAAAAATACTAGACTAGCTAGTAGACTAGTACTTCGGATTGCAGCACCACTTTACTGCAGCAAAACACAATGTACGGGACAGTTGCACGTCAATTTCCCTACAACGAAGATGATCATCATACTGCAAGCAGCAGTGATTCCAGCACCGACTTTCCATTTCGGCCCTTTGTTTCCTTGCTGTCTCCCGACGATCCTAACACCAAATTAAACGAACAAAGTCCCAATGATACACTTCCTTCTTTGAAAGATCGATCCTGGATTGGAGCTCGGATGTCTCCGATTTTAAATGACAATGACGATGGAAATAATGATAGTGTGCACCAGCACCACCACCAGCAGCAGCTGCAGCAGGCAGACGATTACTACTACTCCCAATTACCAGCGCCATCGTCCAGTCAGCAACAGCAACCACAGCATCAATATCTGCATCATTATCATTCTTCCTTACTCTTAAATCATGGTATTAGGAAACCATCGGCCGGACACCATCGGAGTGAATATCCTGCCTTTGGAATTCACCCTCTGCAAAATACCTCCATGATGCTGCTGCAGCAAAAACAACAGAATCGACAGCTCCAACGAAAACAAGTTTGGGAATATTTTGGTACCTACGTTTGTCTCATCTCAGGATTGTGTTTATTGGGCATGGGATTGTACGATGCCTTTTGCATTAAATACGTTGCCACAGAAGAGGAGCAAGACTCCCACAGTACTACGTCGTCCAGCAGGAACGATCACACCTGGAGTCTTCCCTGGGGACAACCTAGCTACGCTACGAGTGTTGCTTGGGGTGGTCTGATGCCCTCTTCCATTCTTCTGAATGGTGCTCCGACCAGTGCTGCGTCGTCCTCTTGGTGGATTACCTACGTACAGTACGGACGAATCGTCACATCTGCTATCCAATCCAACTCGATTGTCGAATGGCTGCTCCTAAGCTTTGGATGGTTCATCTGTTCACGAACCAGCGCACAGTGCATATCAATCTCTACAGTGGCTACAGTGTATATGATATCCATCCTGACTGGACAGTTGTGGATGATGGCCACGTGGTGGTTGACAGCTCAACCGCTGGACTATTATTCGTATTATCAATACCAGCAGACCCCAAACATGGTAGCCCATTGCACTGCTTGGGGGACGTGTGGTGTATTGTGCTTTGTAGGAATGGTGCGACCACAACGGCGGTTTGGTTGTTTTATGATTTGCATTGGATTGGTTCTGCTAACACTCTTTCAAGCAGAGTGGACTCTGAGCACGGATGGCAGCAACAGCAAAGAAGGTGAAACCTCACAACAGCAACCATCTCGTGTAAGTAATCCGTTGCCACTCGTGGTGGGCTGTACAATTGGTGCCTTTGTTGGATGGGCGTTGTATGGAAGCCAAATGATTGGCATGACAGCATATGGCTGTGCAGTGGCAAACAATAACAACTTGCTACTACTAGAACCATACAACCCTATACTGTCTTTAGGGATAACAATGCAACAGCAACGTAATTCTTTCAGACCACAAGTCCATCCTGGCGTCCGACTATTGTGTGCTGTCTGTGTCGTCATGGCATGGATTCTTCCCCTTTTGATTTTGGCGTATTATGATTACTATTATTTTTATTACGGTGAAGGGCACTCTTCCGTCGCATACGCTACAACAAGCGGGGGAGATGTAAGCTAAGAAAACGATCAGGCAACGACATGATGGTGACGATGAAGCAAAACAGATCATTTTTAATATGAATGAAACAGAAACTGCCAGAGTGCGGAATAATTTGCCGGAAAGCATCGCCTGAGTTCCATGTTAGGTGCCGCCCGTCCAAATAGCCCATCACCGAACCCTGAACTAATCTTATTTATCACAGGTGTCCCAGCAACATAACCCCACACCATTTCCATTACCGACGCCCGCACTAAAACAGCAATGCCTGTAATAAGCTATGGTCAAATGCAGGGGAGATATGACTTCAGGAATGGTTGAAAAAGGACAACATTTGCAATACTCTACATGTTCTGACAAGAAGTTACAAATAGAAAGATGACAGTCGTACGACCGCAGGTGTGTGACAAAGGTCTACTGTAGTTGCCCTTGTTCTGCGTCAGCCCCTGTCGTCGTGCAGCACGTAAATCAAATGGAAGGAGACCGTATTTTCTCAGATTTGCTCCAGTGGTTCCAGTGTTTTATTCCCCTCCACTCAAATGAGAATCGGAAGGATCAGCCGCAGTAGCACCTGGAAACCCGTAGGGTGACTCCGTTTCAGTAGGATTCGATCCATAGTGCACTTCTGAGCCGGTAAATCCAGCAGAGAATTCCCCAAACGCAAAATTTGAAGGCGGTATACCAAGGGGAAATGGCGGAGGGCCAGAACCGAACATGTGTGTCTGCTCAAAGGCAGGGTGCGGAGGCCCGTCCAATCCGCTGAAGTCTGCCATAGCTCCATAAAGCTCGCCTGGGGTAGGACCTGGGCTCGAATGCGGAAACCCGAAGACGGTAGGTGGAGGACCACCAAACACCGCAAACACTCCTGGCGGGGGTGCAAAACCGAACGGTGCTGAAAGTGGAGGCGGAGGGCCACCCAGCATTTCAAAATCGCCCTCACTGACGCCGATTCCACCGTAAGCAGCTGGATGTCCAACCATAAATTGAGGCGGCGGCCCGCCATACTCTAAGGCAGGACCATCAAAACCTTCATCGTGAGGATTTCCGCCGAATTCGCTAGCCATCCAGTAGTCAGCCGGAGTTTTACCTTGTCCCGTCTTTTCTGCTGTCTCGGCCTGAGAAGAGTCTTTGGAAGAAAGAGCCTTGAGTTGGGCCTGCAAGCGACCAGCTCTGATGTAGTCTCTTTTAGCTGCGGCTTCCTCCATGGATCGTTCCAACTTTTCAAGCCACTCAAGTTCTTCTTCTTGTTCAGCCACTTGCTTTTGGATCTCGCCCGCCAGAATAAAATTTCCGACCTTTGCAGCTGCTTCCATCTCTTTGTGCTTTCTTTGTAAAATACTGGCCGCAATACTCCGTTCACTTTCGCTATCTACCTTTGCATTCATTTCGGTGGTACTCTTGCCGTCAGAGTCAGCAAATGTAGCTGAGACACGACCAGATCCATCCGCGACTCCAGAGTTCTTATCTCTATTCTTCTTTTGCGTATCTTTTGGCATCGAAAGTGTAGTCAAACAAGCCTGCAACTTTGGCAGGAGAGCCTTGCATGTGTCAATCTTCACTTGAGACGAACCAAAAGCCATTGCCTGTTTACGATCCCGACCACAAATCTCGTCCGACAACCACGACTTGACAGCCCGCACGACGTTTTCGCGATTCTGATAAAAATGACCCTGAATAATCTTTCGAAAAGGGCTCCAAAAAGAAACCTGCTCTTCGGCACTTTCATCCAAGGAAAAGGTCAAAGGTTCCATTATGGCATACTTCAAGGTCCCCACACGCAATTCGTCCTCGTATAAAATGACTTGAATAGGAATTCCAACCTCTGTTGTAGCCGTTGTGGTATTCTTCGTAGTGGTAGCATCTGGTCCAAACCTTTTCTCCTTGCATAGCGTAAGAGAAGCGATTTCGGCTGCTGCTGTGGGAATACTAGCCACTTCAGCGCCTGATGCATTCCCACTTGTACCCACGGCATTGGCTGGCGACTGATGGAAGGCGCCATCTTTTACGCGGCCTTCCCAACCACCAAAACCAGGCTCCAAGAAGTAGGGATGTTCGGTCCCCAGAATCAATCCTTGAATCGACAGCAACACCTGATGCAAATTGGAATGTCGAGGATCCCATCCTGGTCCGTGCCAGGTACCCAAAAGGCTGAGACAAACTTTGCCGTCATGATACAGGTTAGGACCAAACCCTACCCGACCTCCCCCCGTGTTTAAAAGATGCACTTTGGGTGGAACCTGTGGATAATTTCCTGGCACAAACACATCAAAACAGAACAGTCCACCTGCGTAAGGCGTGAGATAGCTACCCGACAGTGACGCCGCCATAAGAACCCGCATGTATTGTGGCGTTTCTTCGTCAAAACGGACCCAAATAGAACAATCTGGATGTTCCAAAGCTGGCAGTGAGACATCCAGGCTCTTTAACTCTCTAAACAAGTGCTTCAGACATCGATGGGAATTCTCGTCGTAGCCACTGCTGCCTACCAATGCACCACCCGATCCTAAAGACTTTTTCCAAAAGTAGGAGGATTCCCGAACCCCTTCAGCTCCTTCGCATCGAGGTGTCTTCTGAACGAACGATTTCCACGCCTCCAAATTTGTGGGAGAAGTTGATTGTGGTTTCTCTTGCTGGAAGTTCGGCTTGGTATTTTGCGCCTGCGATTCACTGAGGGGGTTGGTGAAGCGCATATTTCCTGCTGCCATTGAAGTTGGCCCATTAATGTACTGCTGAACTTGATGAGGAGCCATCATTTGCTCAAAGGTTGACGCCAAGTAGAACCCAGGAACCGGTTCATTGCTATAGGGCATACTCATGTTTGGCGTACCCATGTTTTGAAAACCCATGGTTGGCATACCCATAAACCTTGCCTCGGGAGGTGCCTCGTAAACTCGGGCAGAGATCGTTTTCGAAATATCGACAAGCTTTTTCGTAAGTTCTTCTGCCAATATATGTGCTGCCCGATCTTGTTCTTTCAGAATCTCGGCTTCGGAAGGAGCAAAAACCAGAAGACCCGTCCCATTCTGTGCATCCTCATCTACAACAACAAAACCTGTTAACGTCAAGATCTCCAAACAAATCTGAGTCCGTTGCATCAGCACAATGAAAATATGCTGCAATGGCATTTGAAAACTCCAAATCCTACCCTGCTGCAGGGTTTGCAAGAGCCATTGGCAAGTATGATGCAATACAGAAGGAGGACCATTTCCAGGCATTTCAAACAGAGTAGATAAAAGAGACTTTGCTTTCATATCCAATGCGGAGGCCTCTGATGCCGTTGTCGCCATCTTTTTTAAGAAGTTTCAGGTTGTCGATTTGTTGTAATGTGTTTTTCCTAGCTACCGGAATGACATGAAATGAATTGAGTTATCGTGACAGTAACGTCCCTTGCCGATTGAGAATGAGAAAGCAACAGATATTATGCAAGCACTGCTGTATGTGCTTGACCGCTAGCTACTAGCTAGCTAGAGTAGTAGTACAGTAGCAACGAAAGATTGCTTTCAGAGCGTCAGTAGAGTTCGGGCTTCGGCAGCAGGATTGCATAATGTTCGAGCTTTAAAACGAATTAGGCGAAAGGCCCTATCTCAGGAATAGCACTAGTAGTAGTTAGTAAGACCTCATAATTTTAGGATTTGACCTTTACTATGATTTGTGTTATCAGCACCAAGACTCTAACCAGGTGAATTTCCTCAGTAAATTTTTACTAGTAAAAATCACTGTATGGTTGTGAATTCGTAGTGATATTGCCTTTTTTTACTAGTAACTACTAGTAGTTATGCAGTGCTTTTCAGAATTCCAGACCATACAGCTTATCTACTAGTAGTAGCTTGCAACACCAATGGTAATACCAGGCCAATTAACTTACAACAAAGACGACAGAGCCAACAAAGATGACACATACTAGCTACTACTTATACAGCTACTACTATTGTTTGGGCTAAGCTAGTATTATGCTAGCTACAGAAGAAATGAGAGGACGGAACACCAGTGTTCCGGAGTTATGCTGGTGCTCCGGATTTCCACCAGATGACGTTGATTCAACAAGAACAAGAAGAAGCCAGTGTGCTTATGAAAGAAGATCACAAAGAGAAGGACTCTCCATGTTCAATGCTACACTCTTAAGAGAAGATAGGGAACAGGAGATGGCGGGGTAAACCTTGCTTCAAGGATGGCCGAGAGTGCCACAGTCAATACTGTTACCACCAAGAGATCCGCTGATGGAGAAGAAAGACACTCCACATCCGTGATAAGAGACATGAATCAACCACAAGCAACAAGAGCAGGAGAGCACCACCAAGCCCGTACTTGGCAACAAAAGGAGCAACAGCCGTTGGGGTGCTAAGCAACAAATATTTGCAAGCCTAAGCAAATTATTCAACTCTCAAATGTTATGGCAATGAAATATTGGACAACAAAATTCAAGACCCAGTGTGGATGCGACATTGTTAAATTACCTCAGTTTTTTTCACTTTATCGGAAATTAATTTTTCAAAATCAAAATAACAACGTTACCA
>Ga0100402_1002364_pt1 | contig 21230 bp, 9 predicted proteins | sample CryGeyme20150102_FD_80419 | JGI IMG/M metagenome (GOLD analysis project Ga0100402, IMG submission 80419) | Groundwater microbial communities from Crystal Geyser aquifers in Utah, USA - Crystal Geyser metaG 2015-0102 | ecosystem: Environmental > Aquatic > Deep subsurface > Groundwater | place...
AATTTTTTACTGGTGTGCAGGTGGTCAAACCCACCAGGTAAAAATCTGGTGGTCAAACCCACCAGGTAAAAATTCTGGTGGTCAAAACCACCAGATTAGTGACGAGTCTGAAACCCAGCCATTTTTCTTGAAAATTCGAATCCAAGCATTCTTCGCAAGCTTTCAAGTTAAAGAGGTTTTACATTGACGCACCACAACATTATTATTATTCTTATTTCTTTACTACCGTCCTAGTAATAGGCTAGTAGACTACCTTGTACTGCATATACCTCGGTAGCCCTTACATGTATTAATAAGATTCCTTCGATTCCTTTCTAATATCGAGACTGCATGTTGACGAGCTGAGCTACACCATCAACCATCATCCATCATCCATCATATCATCTCTGTTATTCGAAGAAGTCTGCTTTGTCCCTTTTGCTGGATCATTATAAATTATAACAGATCATTGGCTATTGGCTCGTCGGCTATTTGAACATTTCAAATTTCAACCAGAGCACTTGTGTCTTGTGCACGAGCAGGTCTTATGGCGATTGGTATTCAACAGATCAATGCTGTGTTTTTGTTGGCTCTACAATGTCATTTGGTGGGTGCCTTCCATCCGCTTTCTTTTTGCAGACACCACGGACCCTTGCTGAATTATCGGACTCAAATTGAGAAGTCTACTAAAGCCAATAGCGGTAGCGATAGTAGTAGCGATAGTAGTAGCAGTAGCAGTAGCAGTAGCAGTAGCAACGACGGTGGAGAGGACACCAGCAAACATGACATGGTATCAATGGACAAAGCTATGAACCGACGCTTCTTCCTGGCAACAGCCACGGCTGTCACTACCAGTGTTTTGTCCTTGGGAGAGATAAATCCGGTCAGTGCTTCCACTAGCATCACGACAACAGTCTCGTCTTCAGCTTCTTCTACTGCTTCTAGTTCAAGGAGTGCTCAGATTCCTTGGCAAGCCAGTCCCGTCAACAAACGATCAGGAGTGACTGTCTTTGATGCTGAGAAGGAGGGATACAACGTGGCTTTTGTTACCTATCTGTCGCGGTTCTTGCTTAATTTTGATCCTAACTGTCAACGCTACTGGTTCTCCGGGATCAAGATTCCCAACACAGCGACAGCATCGCAAGTAGAAGAAATTCGCTACAATCAATTTGCTGCATTCTCTGCATCTGTCGAAGTAGGATTGATCGGCTACGAAGGTCGTGATGGACCCAAGAGACTCTTGCACGATCTAGTTCGACGATACGGGACAGTCAAGGCAGCAGTAGTGCCCGAAAATGATGAAAGATCCTCGCAAGAACGATTTGCCAAATCGGCTCGTCGACACATTGCCCTTTTGTTTAGTCTCTTGGAAAGGAATCAACCAACACAAGAAATCACGCAGTTGCTGGCATCAATAGATAATGCGAGTATAGCCAAACTGCAGCTTGTCAACGAGACGCAGCTGGTGGGATACGAGATCGGAAAGAAACCAAACGTTGTTTTTCCTCCACCCCAAGCGGGGGATGACTATAGAAAAGCCGAGGGTCGAGCTGTGTTGAAATCTACAGGGGAAATTCTACGGTTCGAAGTTCTCAGGGGTGGCAGTGGATATTCCTCGAACAATCCACCCGTGATAACAGTGGCGCCGCCAACCAATGGGACACCCGAAATGACTGCCACTGTCCAAGCCAAGATTGTTAAGGGAAGTCTCGATAGCGTTCGCATCCTTGAGCCGGGGCAGGGATATAGTGAAATGGAGGAAATACAAGTGACTGTGGCATCACCCGATAGTGATGGAGAAGCTGCCGAAGTTGCAGCTGTTGTGAATGCGGCAGTGGCGGACATTGAGATTACCGATGGGGGGTCTGGATACGCCGCTGAAAAGCCAATCAAGGTAGTTCTGACGCCACCAGAAGGGACAAAGCCAAATAAGAACAGTGAACTTTTACTTGTCGGATTAGCCTACCCTACAGCCAAGAGAACTTCCTTTTCATCTTTTCAGAAAGAGGGCGACACAGAAAAATTGCAAGAGAAACAAGAATCGTTCGACAAGAAGTACACCCTGAAAAAGGAGGATGTTACGGTGGGAGTTGTGCGAGGTTTTGAGAGTGAAGCGCCACCACTGCCATTCTGGACACGCCAATCGTCGTCCTCCGCAGAGCTCTTGCGGTTACTGCCAGCGGGTGTTGGACTCGAGTACGACAAACCATCCAAGCGGTACGTCTTGGCAATGGATACAGACTATATGCGGAAATATCCCGCATTCCTGCAACAAAGTTCGAATCGGGTCATTGGGACTGAATTTGGCCCCCGGGGGAGAGCACCCATTGAGCGAGACATGGCCCTCAGTGCATCTGCCTATTTGCGATTTTGTATTTCTGGGGCAACGTGTGCATCACTGGTGCACATTGCTTTGACGCCGCTAGATGTTGCCAAGACGAAGCTCCAGACTGCTCCCGCCAAATATCCTGACATTGGTACAGCAATCCGATTGATTGCCCAGGAAGAGGGCCTGCTTACTTTCTTTACTGGATGGCTCCCGACATTGCTGGGAAATTTTGTTACGGGTGGTGTCCTCTATGTGACAACTGAAGTCATAAGAAGATCCCTCTCGGAAGCTGCTGGTATTGATGCGATAGCATTGGAAGTTCCCATTATTCTTGTAGCAGCAGCGGTAGCTTCTAGTATTGGTGCAGTTTTGACTTGTCCTTTTGAGGCCGTGCGTATTCGCACAGTTGCACAGCCAGACTTTGCGCCGAACTCGATCGAGGTCTTTCAGAAAATGCTGAAGGAGGAGGGAATAGGCTCGCTGCTGAATGCGATCCCCATCTTCCTGGTCCGGAACGTTCCATATGCCATGACCAAATTTACAGTTTTTGGTAAGTCATTTTACGAGTTGCGAGTTGAGATTGACATTTCCTTTGTGTTTTATATGACTAACAGTATAAGTATGGTATTCTTTTCTGCGTTGTAGACATTTCAACGGAACGCCTTTATGAAGCTTTTCCAGCAGCTCAGGAAGACATAAAGCTGTCGTTACTGGTGAGCTTGGTAGGAGGTATCATGGGTGGCACGGCTGCGGCGTGTGTAAGTAATCCTGCGGATGCGGTGATCAGCGAACTAAAAAAGGCCAAGTCAGACGTTACACCGCAACAAGCCATCGCTAGTATGCTCGAGAGAGATGGAGTGTCTTCTTTGTTTGTGGGTTTGCCAGTGAGGATGGTATTTTATTCGCTCGTTGTCTCCATGACCTTTGTTGTCTACGACTTTGTCCGCATACTGCTGAGAATCGGTCCGGATGACTTGAAATTGTACCTCGATGTGCTTGGTGGCGGTAGTCTTGCAACGCCATCGTAGGGACCTGTACTAATTGAGTACCAGTAGTAGTAGCTGGTAGTAGCAGTAGCCGTAGTAGACTGCGTACAAAAATAAAAAACGCTGTCGGGGTGGACGATTTCCGGCTTTTGGTGGCCTTGCAAAGCCACCCGGGATACTACAAACTAAAGTAACCTCCATCCTATCCTGCATTTTTTTTTAATTAATAATAAAAACATGGCCGGGTATCACAAGCTGGAAAGCCTGGTGACACAAAGAATGAGACCAGCTTCACTCAACGCCTCTTGCAAATTTTTTTGACGACCATAAACGATTGGGATCTGGGATAACTTGAGAAAAATTAGCTGGAATGATACTATGATAGTATGTAGCTGGTTTTTAAACTTCATTCCTTGCTTCCAAAACCAAAAAAGCTATGATGAAATCCTACTCAACAAGCTGGTTGCCATTCCTTGTAGTTCTTGTGCTTGTGCTGCCTGGCTGCACACGTACAGTTGTAGGGCAAGAAGGAGCTGTGTGCACACTTTGTCAAGATGGGTCCAGTTTTTCCAATCCTAGTACCATGATTGAAGAGTTGGAGCAAACTTGTGCAGAACTCGAAGAGGAAGCAAAGTATTACTCCGATCCTATATCCTGTCGCTATTATCACCGGTATGGGAATGAGTGTGGCTGTGGAACACCCAATCGACCTCCCGCCGAAACCTTTTGCGACCTGTGCCAGGATGCGACACCCATTCCAGACAGCGACAGACAACTCGAGGGGTACGGCGGAACTTGTGGAACACTGCAGCTGGACGCTGCTTGGAACTTGTGGCACACCCTTGACGAAAATTGGCCCATGGATGAAACAACGGGAATACAAGGGGCACAAGCCAATTGCAATTACTACCACCATGCTGGGCATTTATGTGGTTGCCGAAACAATCGCCCGCCCGCAACAGGTTGCAAGCTTTGCAAGGACGGCGAGGCCCCCCGTAACGGACGAAAGACAGTGACACCAGGAGATGCTGCCGAGGAAAATTGCCAGGCCTACTCGCTCTTTTCCCACTACGTTCAGACCTCAGGTAGTCGGGACTGCAACATGGCTCAAGCGGTTGTTGGACCTTACTGTGGCTGTGCTGGAACTTCTGACGAGATAGATTTTATTAGTGCGGCTTCCTATGGTGAGAGCGACAGCGAACTGACACCTGTGTGCAATTTCTGTCCTACAGGAATGGTTGTTAAGGATAGCTTGGCTCCATCTTTGAATTTGGAAGAGAACGGTCGCGTCTTTCACTTCCGCGATGCTGCTTGCATCAAGGTGGCCATGCTTGCTACCGAGTTCAATTTTACTTGCAGTGATGTACCCGTGGATTTTGTGGACGTATGTTGCGAGCCCATACAGGGAACTCATACACCCCAGCTGAATACGCAAGACGTATTCATCCAAGATGAACCAAGCTTGATCAATGGTGCCGGAAACAAAGACTTTAACGATGACACGCCAGAGCTCGATTGGAGTTCTGTTGTTATTCTAACAAAGGATGGGTCAATCACATCCAAGGCAAGAGGAGAAGTGAATTCTTTGGCGTTCTGGGGTGCTGCTTCACTGGTGGCTTGGCTTCTCTAAAGGACTCTACATAATGCATTTAAAGAAGACAACTGTAACGTAGCCAGAAAATTTCACTTGTTGGGACCATTCATAAAATTGTTGTAAGTTTTTCATATTTTGGGCATAATGATGGGCTGGCACCGTAGACCTGGCCCTCCACAGTGAATTCGCCAGTGTAGTTCGTTTGCAAGATTTGTTCCACCTCATCCCAACGGTTGGTCCTGTGCTTAATGCCAACGTGATGGGCACTGATGCATTCAGTGCTTATCGTAGGCGTGGATGGCATCGTATTCAAAAAATTTCGTTTATCATTGTACCACACATGTAATAGCAATGCTCCCATTTAGTGTACTGCAAAAGGGCCGGACGCAAACAGTGACAAAATATTGTGTTGGAAATATTAAAAATTAATAGCTGTCTAGATTTCAGTCGTGTGGTCGCTGCGAATGGTAACAACCTTCATGTTGTGAGCGTACGCGTGGTGATCATGCGACTTGCCCTTGGTCTGATCCACCATGACTAGACGATCCCCGTTCTGAACGAAACCTAATTCCTTGGCTGTTCGTACTGCTTCAGCACGAAGTTTCGAGAGGCGTGTAGAAGCCGATGTTGGGTCCTTCTTGGACTGAAGCATGATCGGGATAAGTCCGCGGTGCAACTGCAGACGACGTGCCACTTGCGGATCTGTGCAAAATGCAAGAACAGGGACCGAAGGTTGATGCCGGGCCACAGCTCGTGCCACTCGACCAGATTGGGTGATCACGACAATGGCTTTGGCTTTCATGTGGATGGCAGATCGCACACCCGACGCTGCTACGGAATCCAATTCTTGATCTTCGGGAGATAAGCCATCGTGTAGTTCCTGGTTCCAAAATCTTACATTTTCTGAACCTGCATCTCGAATTCTATCGGATTCATAAACTACGCTTCTCATACTCATCAGAGACTCCAGGGGATACTTTCCGGCAGCTAAAAAGCCACGAAACGATGTGTCAGGTCTGCTAATTTCCTTTATTCAATAGCAAGATCAAGCAGAACATCCAAGAATCAAGGTATAACGTACCTGTTTCCCCTGACAACATGGTGGCATCTGTTCCATCCAGAACAGCCGTACCTACATCGGTAACCTCTGCTCGAGTTGGTCGGGGCCGAGTTTGCATGCTGTCCAGCATTTGTGTTGCCACGATCACACTGGCATTTTGGAACGAGTTTTTCGCAGAATAATAACGCCAGAAATGGGAGAAGAGTCAGAGCATTTGTAAATTTTTCCGTAAGAAAAAGACCATTTCTATCTAGCTTCGCCCTACCTTTTCCCCAATTGATTGCACTTTTTGACCATCATTTTCTGTGCCGCAAATACTTTGCTGTAGGGAATTTCGACCCCAAGATCTCCGCGAGCCACCATGATTCCATCTGAGGCCATTAGAATTTCGTCAAAATTATCCACTCCTTCTTTAGATTCGATTTTGCTAATGACTAGAGGTCGAAGTCGACGGCTTTGACCATCGCCTTCTTCAGTATTGGGTGGCATGTCTGCAACGCATCGATCCAAGTAAGCAATTACGGAGCGCACATTTGCGGCAGTTCGAATGAAGCTGGCAGCTACGAAATCGGCACCCACCTCACAAGCCCATTTCAGATCTCGCTTATCCTTGTCGGTAAGTGCAGGAAGATCGAGCTTCGTATCCGGCAAGTTCACTCCCTTATTTTTCTTGATTGGGCCTCCATTGAGTGCGGTACAAATGACAGTTTGTGTTGAGGAGTCAACCTCAACACACTCTAGAGCAAGCAGTCCGTCGTCCAGTAGGGCTTGCTTCCCTGGCAGCAGCGACTTCGCAATGCTTTGGTAGTCTACATTTATGCAGTGAAAATTTTCGTCGGGAGAGGGAGCTGCATCACCCGAAACGTCTCTTGTCGTCAAATGAACCACATCGCACTCCTGGATCTCAGCAACTTCCAAATTTCCCTGCAACGGTCCAGTTCGAATTTCTGGTCCTTTGGTATCTACAAGAATTGCCCGCAGATTTGGTGGCAACAGCTGCGCATGTTCTGTGGTTGCTCCACCCGAAGCTAGGGCATGATGCCGACCAGGTGCCGCCCGAATCCTAGCCAGACACTGTTCAGGGTACGAATAGTCATCACCAGCATGACTGAAATTTAATCTGGCCACATCCATTCCGTGAGCAACGAGACTGTTAATTTTTTCAACCGTATCAGTAGCAGGTCCTATCGTACAGACCACTTTGGTCATACACCCCGTTGCCGGTAGTTCATTTAATCTTGCTTTTAAAAGCCTATCCGAGGGAGAAGTAGAAGAAAAGCTGCGCAGGAGATAATGACAACGGAAGGAGAATAATGGTGTCTTGCTGCAGGACATTAAGTTGTTCGTCATGTTCAAGGCCTTACGTGTGAAACTCGTTGCAGTAGTTCTGAAAAACATGATTAACAGTTACGCGTCACGCCAAGATGCAAAATTGATTTTTTTTCTTCTTTCGGAAATGATGAAACAGATTAATATGTGCTGCCAAAGAATAATACACAACTCGTTGGGATGATATTACTCTATAGCAACAAGGAGGAGGAGGAGATATTATAAATCTGAAAATAAATTTGATATTCGAAGTACTAGTAGAGCAGAGTAGACTAGTAGTAGAGTACAGTAGTAGTAGTAGTAGTAGTAGCTACGACTCCTAGAACTACTACTTACTACCGTAGTACTAGTACCTGGTAGACCTACTACTATTAGATTTTTGCTTCAGAACGAAAAGTCAAGTCTACAGTAATAACCATAGTAGTAGTCTACTCATGTATGGTAGTACTAGTAACTAGTCTACCGGTAGTGGTATTACTACTACAGTAGCAGTAGACTAATCTACTCACGTTATTAATAATAACCGCGTGTGACGTTTTGGTATCCAAAAACCCTCAAGAAAATGCTTGAGACGTCTGCTGGCATAATCTACTACTAGGTCTACTAGTAGTAGGTCTACTAACTACTACTAGACTCTACCACTAGTAGTACGGTACTAGTACCAGGTAGTAGCTACTAGGCAGGAGGAGTCTACTTGTAGCAGAAAGTAGACTACTACCAGTAGGTAGCTAGACCTGTAGTCTACTCATATAATAATACTACCATGGTAGCTACTAGTAGACTAGCTAGACTGCTGTATTATTATTGCAAATAATCATACAGGCTGAGAGAGTGAAAGAAGAAGAAGAATAAAAAAGGCTTTGCATTAGAGGAAAAGGTTTAAAAGCATGACTCAATGTCGATGGTATCTTCATCTAGATACCAGATGCTTTTATAGGTTTTCGCAACGATACCAGATATTTTAAGTTTATCCAGTTGCAGTTTGCGGCACTAGTTGTAGATGACTAGATTGCAAAAAAGAGGACACAAAGTCTGACAGAGATAATAATAGACCACTTCAATTGTAGCCTGTATACAGGTGCTCAACAAACAAGAAGGTTAGACCTTAGACTATGCAGGCCAACTCATGGGAGGACGACGAAGGAGAATGGCCCACTGGTTAAGGATTGATATCCTTTAATTAACCAACGCCATGACACTGGAGGACGATTACAAACAAACATGTCATCGTTGCAGAGGCGCTTGATATGTTATCTCGGTCGGATCCTGAAGAAGTCGATCTCATGGCTGACGACACCCAAACCGCCCTTACTCTTGACGTCGAAGAAGCAGCCGCTGATGCAGCGGTAGCAGTTCCCTCAAACATTCCCTTTATGAGACAACTTGATGCAACGGCACAAAGTAAACGCGACGTCTTTTTCGCGTTGTACTTTTCTTTATCACAGGGACGTAATCAAGTTCCATCGAAAAATCCCAATGCAACACATGAAGTCACATTTGGTGAGCTGTGGGATGCTGCTGGTGTTATATCATACAATCTACGCAAAACGTGGAACATTTCAAAAGGAGAACGCGTCATGCTGTGTTACAGCTACGGCCCGTCTGGTATTGCAGCTCTGTTAGGATGTTGGAGAGCGGGAGTCGTTGCTCTTATAGTCCCAGCACCGCCTATTTCCCAATACGACACCATCAGTGTTGTAACTCAGGACGTTGCTACTGCAAAAGAAGCGGCTTTGGCACAACTCGCCGAACGAGCACAAGAATGCCAGCCTATTGCCATGGTCTTGACAGATTACAGGATTTTCAGAAAGAGAAACATTGATCTTGCTAAGCCATGGAGCTCCACCCGAGCCAGCTGGCTACCCAAAATTCCTTGGCGGGCCACCGAATCACTCCAACAGAATCCAGCCTTGCACTTTTTAAAAGGCGGCCCTGCGAAGGAACTAAGAGACGATGGACCACCCGAACGCCAGCAAAAGAGACCATTTTATACCTATGATGAAACCAACTGTTCATTTCAAGACTTGGCATTGATCCAATACACATCCGGAAGTACTGGCGATAAGGCCTATCCTGTCATGATAAACTTTGCTTCCCTGCAAGCATGTCTTGACATGACACAGCGATTTTTCGACAAGGCGTTGCTGCAGACCGGAGAAAGTCCAGCGAAAGTCTCGGCACTGACATCCGTGACCTTTACAACTCCTGGTACTTGTTGGGGATTAGTGCATACTACACTCTTGCCAATGATGAATGGATGGTGCATGTATTACATGTCACCCCAGGAATTTTCCAAAAATCCACTCTTGTGGTTGCAACGAATTTCACAGCACAAGATTACGTGGGCGCTAGCTCCAGATATCGATTTTCCACGCATCGTCGAAGCATTCCTTCGGGCCGAGCAGGCTGCAAGTGGAGTGTGTCCTATCGCACATTTCGATCTATCCAATGTTCGACACTGGCATGCAATTGGACAACCACTGCGAGCCGAAACGTACCATCTCGTCACCAATACCCTGCAAAAATATGGCTTGCAGAAGACTTGGTATACAGCTTCGTATGGCCTCACAGAGCATGTCGCAGGTACCATGTTCTTGCCATTTGAGTTCCAAACCTGCTGTGGCAGCAGCGACGATGACTTTGACGACAAGATAAAAGGTGCAATCTTGCCTAAGCAAAGAGTTGCAGTGGCGAACAAGGCGACATTAGATCCAACTTTGCAAGTGAAGATTGTTGATCCGCAGTCATGTCAAGAAGTCGTAGATGGTCAAATTGGTGAATTATGGTTATCAAGTCCTGTTGTGGCAGCTGGATATTGTGGAAACTACCAACTTACAACAAAACGATTCGGAGTTAAACTGCAACCGTCCAGTGAGCAGGAAAGAGAAACGAGCAACAACGAGCGCTACCTTCGAACTGAAGATGCCGCCTTTTTCCAGGACGGCTATCTGTACGTCTGCGGAGCACTCTCTGATATCTTGACGATTGACAAGAAGTCTTATTTTCCGCAAGACATAGAATGGGTGGCAGAAGAAGCCAGTATCGACGTCATTCCAGGTTGCGTCGCCGCTTTGACATTACCAGATAGCAACGACCTTATTATTGTGTTTGAGATTGCCAACAATCATTATGAAGAACCAAACGATGTGTGCAATCTGATCAACAAAGCTGTGTTGCAGCGAATAGGGTTGAGCCCATCACAAGTTGTTGCGATTCGACAAGGGGATATTTCAACTACTGCCAACGGTAAAATTCAACGTCGCATTATCAGGCATCGCTTGCAGATGGACAAACTCGATATTTTGGTAGATTTCGTTGACTTGAATCATTTAACCCCAATCGACAAAGGCACCGACGAGTACGTACAGCGTATTAAGAAGTTTGATGGTGTCCTTGCAAAGTACTTTGGCTCCGACTTCAAGAATACACAATCTTGGGAAGATTTGGGACTTGATTCCTTGTCCGCGATCGACTTACGCTACGACATTGCATCCAGTTTTCACGTGCACCTGTCTAACCGATGCTTCAAGATCCATCCTACACCAGCTGCCATGAAAGATGTTATTCCATTGGCAGCTGGACCAGCCATTCCCATAGAGCTGCCTCATATTCCCCAAGTCTCCTCAATAAAGTTGTCTTGGCTCATCATGGGTGTGTTGCAGGCAGTATTGGCGGTTGTCCTCTTGCTCCTTTTCTCAACTTCGGCAATCTCGGTCTGGTATGTCTTTGACTACCTTGTGGAATTCAATCTCATCTTGGCAATTATTCCCATAATCATGGGAATTTTCTCCGTCGTTGTCGTCTTGACAAAGTGGATTGTCATCGGAAGGTACACGGCTGCGAAATTGACTTCACCGTCAGTTGCATACCTGCGCTGGTGGTTCGTGGATCGTCTTGTCGGTGTGTGGGAGATCTGGGTTGGTCAATTCTTCTTGAGCACTCCTATCATTAACCTTTTTTACATACTGATGGGAGCTAATATATCCTTGTCAGCCCAATTGGGTGGATTCTGCCGAGAGTTCGACCTTGTCACGGTTGGTTCCTATTCGAGGCTGCATCACCGAAGCCTTCGACCAAGACGATTCTCCCCTTGGGATCACTCTCAGTCTGGTCCGACCATGGCTTTCCGCCCTATCACTATAGGAAACCACAGTGAAATCCGAGGGATGCTTTCTCCAGGAGTGACCGTAGGAGAAAATGTTGTGGTCGAAAAGCTTTCTGTTGTTCCCGAGGGGAGCCAAGTGGAAGATCGAGTGAATATTTCTGGTAATCCAGGCGTCGTGACAGGACGACCACGCAAGCAACAAACCTCCTTATGGTGGCTTGTCGGCATTTTCAAAATCAAATGGCTGATTATTGAATTTTTCATCTTTAACGTCATTGTTCTGACGTGTGAGTGGGGCCTGAAAGTGATTCTGCCAGTGGACTATTATTATATGTGGTTGATTTGGTGGACTTTATTTGTTGTGCTGTTTGCGGCAATGTCTCTGGCCAGCAGTATAGTCGTAAAATGGATTCTCTTGGGACGGAGAAAGACCGGGAAATACCACCACAAAGTCCTGCTAGAGTCAGCGGAGTGGGCCGCGGACTATCACTTTTTCCTCTCTACCATTATCTTTACGACCTTCTCCCCCCACTCTCGCTTCTGCAACATAATACTAAAACTTCATGGCATGGATATCGATCTCGTATCCAAAGTGTACTTGAATTCCTTCCCTCCCTCGAAAATGGATTTTATCCACCTCAGCGAATCTTTTGTGGCTGGCGCGAGTTTTGACGTGAAGAAATACGGCGCTTACTACAATTCGATCATAACGAATAGCAGTATCGGCGAGTTGGCTCATGTCGGGGCGGGTTTGATGGTCCAAAATGCTGTGATTGCCCCTGCAACTCTCGTTTCCTCTAGAACAGAGCTTCCAAGGAACGCAAAAGGGGATCACAGACTTCCGAAATTCAGCATGTGGAATGAAATTATTTTAAGTTCCGTATACGTCTTGATCCTCTTGGCTTTCAAGCTAAGTATCTATGCTGGATACTGCTATTGGAAGTTCTTTATCAATTTTCCCTACCCACCAGGATGGGCATCAATTTTTGTGTTGGCCGGTGCCATTTTCATTCAGTCGACTTTGTGGATGCTTCTCATTTTTGTCCTGCAAGCATTCACCTACATAGGCATGACAGACAAGCACCCCGTTCCCTGGAGTAATCTCCTGTACTTTGCCTATTTGTCATCGATCGAATCGTTTCAAACTTGGTCTGCTGTCTCTATACTTTGGGGGTGCCAGCTCTTCAATGATATTGCCCGCATCTTGGGCGCTTCCATAGAGGGGCGGGCCCTGTATTTCGGAGCGCGAATGTATGATGGACCCTGGGTGAATGTCAGCAACCGAACTGTGAGTGATGGTGGCATACTGTGCGGGCACTCGATAGTATACGAAGTTGTTACTTGCGGACCAGTTAGAGTGGCCGGTCTGGTACACGAAGGTACTCTAGTGATTGCCAATGCCAGCATTACAACAAAGGAGAGTGGCCCATGGCGACCCATAATGCCGAAAACGCAGGATGTCGCACAACATTACACTGTGGATGCATCCCAAGACCTTGAGGCGCCAGAAACGAGAGTAGTGTAGCACTGCAGTTGTTTTGAAAAAGCTATCCCCGTTCCTCTTTATCAACCCTGCCTAATATAGTAGCTTGATTCTATCCTATAAGATTAATAGACTAGCTAATCTATCGATAGATGTAGCTTTTTCCAGGGCGGGGAGTAGCGACATCTTTCTTCGGATGGGTTGAAAAACAATTACTTGATAGCATAGAGAAGTGTAGCACGCTATGAGAGGGCGAAGCCACGTTCAGAACTATTTTTTCGTCAACAAGAACGCTACTAACAATTAGAATAGATGGCCTAATGATGTAGTGGATGTATTGATCTTTACATTTCTAAGCAAAAACAAGCGGTTGTTTCGCATTCAGTTGGACTCTGGGAAGTTTGTAATTGGTTTGTTTCTGAATCTTTCTGAAGGATATATATCCATATCCCAAGAGCAAGACCGAGCACGTGAACCAAAACCACATCCCAAATGAGCTGGTAGAATTCCTCCTTCGTTGCATCCATGATTGATTTTTTGAATTCATGTAATTCCCCAATGGATTACTCGCTAGTGTTCCTTGCTTGTCAGCCAGCAAAATGTCGCGAAAACTTGCTGTATTCATTTCTGTCTTGGCCATGAATTTCATGCACTGGCATGGAAAGAATTGTCAAAGAGAATGAATAAAAGAACATAAAAATTCAGAACCACAGAATATCATTTCCAAGAAAATGAAAATTCGGCTATTGCACTTGGAGGCAACCCAAAACAGGATAAATCTTACCTGATTCACATTGGTGTAATCCGCATCATCGTAACAATCAAAGTCACTTCCCTGTGCATTTCCATTTCCGTAGTAATAATTGTAACGGTAATCGTCGTCGTAACCGTACGTATAGGTTCCGTAGGAAGATCCCTTCATTGCATCGTCGTCGAAGTTGTATCCGTAGTTGTTGACATCATAGGCAACACAAGGCTGACATGTTCGAAATGTCTCCAGTGCATCGTCCCACATTGCCAAGGTAGTTTCGTACGAGCTGTAGCGATCATCATCTTGATCTCCTCCATTGTCTCCACTTCCAGCATCCGCCAAAATGTTTCCTACAACATTCTCGATTGTAATTGGGTCATTGCTGCCTTGCGAAACGTACTCTTCCACACAACGAGTATCCGTGTATAGACCAATCGTAAGCTTCGCACCGGCAATGGGCTTGGTGCTGTAATAAATAGTGTCTCCACTGTCCGTGACAGTATCGGTTGCGATACAGCCCTGCGGCCAAGCTTCTCTCGCATCGGACATAAAGTCGTATTCATCATCGGTCCAAACGCAGATGCCTTCGTGTTTAAAGAGCTGTTCCATCCAGTCGTCCATGGACCGATGTTTGAACATGCCCAGCAGGGACCAGTGCGTATCTTCCAAGTGACAATCCATTTTGGCGCATCGCGATGCATCTTGGCCTTCTGCTGCCACTGTACAGGCCACGTCGTTCCACTTGCTCTTCCACTTATCCCAGTACTGATACTCTCCAATACCTCCTCCTTGGTAATCCAGGTCGATGTACTACAAGTGAGTTGGTCGCAGTGTGACAATGACAAAGATAATGATTATGATTGAGTCGGTTGGTTGGTTGGTTGATCATTTTGGATGGTTCGCGCAATAACGTTAAGCAAGGCGAGTTTATGAAAAATGAGCACAATAAAGATGGTGGGTGAGACATGGAATAGCGGATGAAAATATTCTCGACTGACTGGAGTGCTGTGCTTGTAATAACGTACCGCAGCCCACAAGACGTAACGATGACATCCTTCTCCTGTTCCCTCATCGCCCGAACCACTGTTTCCGCCACCGTTCTGTTGGTACCAGTCATCCGTCATCCAGTCCGAAATGTCATCGTCACAATCAATCATAAACCCCAGCAACCTCCAGGCCTGTTGGTATTCATCGTATTCGGTTTCTCCCTCCACAAAGGGCGAGAGGTTGTAAATACTGCTACTGGATCCACCCGATGAGCTGCCCAGGTTCCGACTGTTTTGTTCTTGCTGTCTCTGTTGCTGTTGCTGTTGAGCATGCGGTAAAGGAGAACTTGCTGCCATTCTGCGCATAGCATCTTGTTGTTCACGATTTTTTTCCAATTGGGAAGCAGCCCACTTTCGAATTTGGGCATCGCTCATCCCTCTTCCTCCTCCTGCTACCATTTTTTGTGAGGGTAAAAATTCGATACCCTCCGTCAGTGACATCCACTGATCTTGTGTCGCCTGGGCCATTTCATGAACTTGCTGGGGTCGCAAGTAATTAAGTTTGCTGTTGTTGCTATTGCTCTTGCTCTTGCTCTTGTCATTGCCATTGCTGGTCTTGTAGAGTGACTCCGTTTGCGATTTTAAATCAGAATCCGACGCTACAGCATGAACACTTAAACTGGGGAAATATGTAGAAGACGATAGGCTTAACATCAGCATCATCAGCATTGGCAGGCTGAATGGCACTGCTGATCTCTTCCTAGATTGTATTCGTCGTGGCATCATAGCTTTTAGTTTGTGTAAGTAGTAGGTACTAGCAGGTATGGTGTAGAGTATTGTGTAGTGTGTAGAGTATTGTGTAACAGTGTAAACTGTAAACCCCCCTTTTTTCTTCCTTGCCTTTGTTTGCCGGTGTGCGTTCTACAGTAGTAAGTCGCTAGTGCCTTTCAATGGAATAATAATATTATATTATAAGATGAGACCGTCGATCCTTTCTTTACAACCGAGATGAATCCTGCTGTGGTTAATATACCTTTCGATGCTGATGTGAGAAGATGTTATTACAATAGTAATATGTATTTATCTTCAAAAGAAGAAGAAAAAAAAACCAACATCAATTAGATAGATACTCATATTTTCCGTGAGATAAAAAACCCAATACAGTAAATTTTACAGTTTGTTATCTGCCATTTAAAACGGGGTGGGGGGTGGGGGGTGTAGTTTAGTCTGACATAGTAGACTCCCCCTGCTACTGTGATGATACACTAGTAGAGTAGTACAGTAACTAATGCATACGAGTACTTTTTTTTGATAATGATTTTTAAAAAGGGGAGAATAGGCGAATCCATTCCTTCTTTACCTACGTTCCAAGAGCGAGTACCAGGTACCTAAATAACTTTGTTGTCTTGCGTTGAACGGAAAGTATACATAGAGATATAATAACGTCTTCAAAATGCGCCGTCCAAGGATAAATCCGACACCGCAAAATGCAAAATACAATTTTCTTTACTATTGATTGGTAGGTGTAGTCTACTAGCTACGGTACGGTAGTAGCTAGTGGTAGTACAGTAGTACGTCGTAGTACTATCAACGAGCCAGTCCGTCCTAAGTAAGTTCAATGATTTGTGTTTGTGAGTGTTCCTCTCTCTCATCATCATCAAGAAACCAGAAGACGACAGCAACAACCAGAACGAAGAAAACGAAATTCATAAAATAGCTAAAAAGCTGCTTACTGGTACCAGGTACCAGATACCAGATACAGCTTATACGGTGTAGTGGGTTTGCATACCTACTAGGAGTACTAGCTAGTAGACTAGTAGTAGTATTAGACTACTATCTAGCATCAGCACCTGTCATCAGCAGCAGTCCGCACAGACACAAATACAAACACAGACACACACCTTGCTTGCAACTGTGCAACAGAGCACCTCTCTGGTCTAAAAAAGCCAGCGGCGCTGCCATCTGCCATGTCTCTGCAAATAATAGTACAAGCATCTAGAAATCGTACTAGGAGATCGACAACAAGAAGTACAAGTGCATCAATCATGATGATCAGGTACCTTTTGTCCGTACTTTTACTAGTGCTGGGGCAAACTCCTCTACCAACGCAGGCCTACAAGGACTCCAATGTTTATTCCTGGGGTACGAATCCCAATACTCACTTCAAAATGTACTGGAAGGATGCTGCCAATGTCATTCAGGATTTAGACCAATTCCAAGGACTTTACATTACCGTTCACGGTTGCGTCTGGTCGGAATGTGGTGTAGATAACTTTGATGATGATGGCGAGAATCACGATGGCGACGAAGGCTGGTACCAGACCCGCACAGATACAAATTGTGCCAATACAGCCTTTTCGCTCTACGGGATCAAGAAGAATAATTTTAAATTTATGAATACTTGCAGCAAGGGAACATACATTAACTCGTTCTTTACCTACGGTGGCGCCGATACATTGGCACGGGCGCTGAACCTGGATATCAATACCAACGATAACAACCGATACAGTACCGTGGACGATGATACCTACGGAACCAGTAATTCCGATTGTGTTGCCCTTGAAAATGATGGACGCCGTTCCCTTCTTTTGCAAGATGATCAAGACGAAAAAGATGGCGCGTCCATCCGAAACTTTGAACGAATGATGATGAGGATGCGGGCACTATCCGATAGTCAAGACAATGAAGACAATGACGATGCCTGGGACAACGAGGATCAGGTAGACACGTCCAGTGTAGTCAGTACTACCATGGGTTGTGCTGCGTCCGCCACCTCAAAGTACAACAAGTTCGTTCTAGCGGGATTCGATGACGACTATTGCCAAGGGTCGCACTACGTAGAGGCGGTTTCATCGCTTGATTCCTACAACAAGGCCCTCACAAGAGTCAATTGTCACAGAATTTGGAATTTGGGTTCCGACAATCGAAACCAAGGCAGCAGCAGCAGCAGCAGCAACAGCAATAACAACAATGGACGGCGACATCTTAACGACAATAACAACAACAACAACAACAACAACAACAACAATAACAATCAGTACACAAGAACCTATAACAGTGTAGCGGAACAGATTCTCTACCATTCTTGGGCGTGCGACTTGAGTTTGTATCCTCACCAGTGTCCCGACCCATACGGCCTCAAGCGAAAATACTTTAATGTGATGAAGGCCGCCGCGAACGGACAGCCCGTTTCTATTGCCGTCATGAATGCCAAATTGCGCTTGCCCGTCAAGATATTGACGGTTCTCTTCTTTTTAGGTGGAATATACTTGTGCGGCTTTTCCTACTTGCTGCGAAACAAGTCCTACATTGAGAATCACGGAGGAGGTGCTCGTGGATTATGGGCCACTGTGCAGCGAGATTTGTTTGCCGCGCACGTCATGGTCCAATCCAAAATACAGCAGGCCCGTGAACGGCACATGTCACGTCACCAGTCCTCCAGCGAAAGCAGGTCCAGACGATCCAAAAAGGACCGCGGACTCTGGGCTGCGCTCTTTGGAAGGAACAAAAAGAAAAAGAAGAAAAAGAGACGCAAATCTAGTAGGAGCGATCAACGCGATCGTCATTTGCACCGCACGCCTTCGGGACGCTCGCAGAGAGAAGAAGTTGCAGATGAAGACGAACAGTCGCTGTACGAAGAAATGACGGATGATCCCTCCCACAAAATTGTCCGCTCCGCTCGAAACGCACCATCCGCCAATCATGCTTCAACGCGTACCTCCAGAGTTGCGGAAGCTGCTTTTGCAGCGGCAGCTCAGTATGATTTGGAACAACAACAAGGTGCAAATCATAAAGCGACCAACAGCAGTCGTCGTCATCATCATCATCCTGCCATTTTACCGAGCAGCAGTAGCAACAACAATTTGGACGGGAGTCAGCGATCTCATCGATCTGCATCTCGCAGTCGTTCGCGTCGTGATCACGATCGTGCAAACGGCACATCGAGATCACGATCGCGATCAAACCGGGGGCGTTCACCGCAAGGCAGATCACCTGAACGGCGTGAAATAGTATAGTGCTCACATCATGATCTGTGGTACGCTCTACAGCACAACATGCACCACTTGTTGTGTGACCCTTCTGAAAAAGATTGAGTAGACTACTGTCAGCACAAGAATAGAAACGAACACCCGTACCGTTTGTCTTAAGTTGCTCTATATGTATTTTTTAACATCGTATTAGAAAACTCGTTTGGGTGCTACATGTACTTAGTACCTCTGACCTCTGATACCTGGTTGTTTCTCTAGTATCCCGGGCAAGGACTAGGGCAACGCCTCCTTCCATTACCAAAGAGACACTAGCTAGTAGAATCAGGTTGTACGGCGTCTTCCATTAACGACAAAGATAATCCTATACATTCGATGTGAAGCTAAGCACACGGTGCCATCAGAGTAGTGAGCATGTTAGTCGCTTGTAGAAGGGAACAGTTCAGAGATGATTCAAGCAGGAACTGGCAGGCATCCGCTGAAAGGCAATGTTGACTGCCATGTTGAGACATGAACCGAAGCATTTGCTCAAGTGTTTTCTTGAGGGGACTGGCCGAGTCCCGAGGTAATCTAATTTCCAGGGCAATGGCAAGTCGATTGTTCTGAGCAGCAATGCAAATAAATCGAAGAGCGTCCAAGATATTATATTCCTTTTTTCGCGTTTGCCGTTCCTGCTGGAGCGATGCCTGCGCCATCTGTATGACGGTTTCATAAAGTGAATTCGCCTTGCAAAAAATGGATTGAGCTTGGACTCGGTCTCGCGGAGATCTTGAACAGCTAGCTCGGCGCCCCAGCTGATGACAAGCCAGGGACATATTGAGCATGCTTACCGCCGCGTAACAGGCGAGGACGTGTTCCTGCTGCTGGCATTCCTGAGATATATGACGAAAGGTCATGGCGTGATCGTAGAGGTAATATTTTTGGCTGGAAGAGTTTCCAAGAAACGGTACATTGGAAGTCGCGCAGAGATTCTCCAGCTGAATGCTGTGCGAGCCCGAGCTGTCCAGAGGAGGTGCAACACAGATACCCGTGCTGCCAGAGCGGAGATAAATATTGACGAGAGCTAAACCCTTTTTAAGGGACTGAATGGCTTCTTGTGGTTTTCCAACCATCATCAGAGAAACGCCTTGATTGTTCAAGAAGAGGGCATCGCTGACGGAGCTGAGAGGAGATAAAGATGTGTCTTGTTGCTGTTGTTGTTGTTGTTGTTGTTGTTGTTGCTGTTGCTGCTGCTGCTGCTGCTGCTGCTGCTGCTGATGATGAAAGCGAGGGCAATGATGATACGCTGTGGAGGTCATTGTGCTATTGTCGATCCTTTTTGGTAAGGCGTCTTCGAAGGTACCGAATGATGTGAACGTTTTTATGAGCAGAAACAAATCAAATACCAGGTAAATAATAAAGAATAGCCTGAGGTGTTGCAACTACCAGTACCATACCTGGTACGGTACTTCAGGTGTTCGCACTTGTATAATAATTTTTGTTTAACGGTACCACGGTACCCTGCTACCAGTACTCTAGTAGGTACCAGGTACACAACTTTTCGCTCGAAAACGCTTTCAGTTGAAAAGAACATTCTTATTGGTTGTTGGAATTAAATGGTTAATCACAAAATATTGCTCTTGAACAAGAGTTCAACTAGTAGAATGACTACTGAGAATTTAATCAACATTCTCCACCACCATTGTTGACATTCGCATCCTATATTCTTCACATTATTACTATACGTACCATGTACAGTACCTAATGCCACTAATGATGCTTCCTGTGAAAGAAGGATATTAAAACTGGGACTTAGGTGCTTCTCCAATTTATGTAAACGTCAGCCAGTACCTGGGAATCGTTTCTACATCTTCCTTTACCGCCTGGTACTACTAGGTAGTAATGGTAGTACCTGGTAGATCGGTTGGTATGGCCGTACGTTATCAAGGTAAGAATCTATACTAGTACTACTGTATTATTTCTACTGTACATGCAGTATTCGTAGTACCTGGTACCAGGTACCTGGTAGTACGTTAATCGGCGATGAACAAAAAAGTCTTGATGGTCAAAACAATTGTTCATCAGCAGGTTTTGGGTCATCGCGAGACATCCAATTATTCCAGTCTACTACCAGGTACTGTACCTGGTACCAGAACTTACCACCAGTAGAAGCTACTCGCTCGAGTGCCGGTAGTACCTACTAGTCTGAAACCTAGTAGTAATATTTCTTATTAATATTTATTATTAAGGGGCAGCGGGAAAGCTACAAGCTACCAGGTACGAGTACAACCAATACTACCAGGTACTGCTCTAGTAGTAATACTACCGTAGTAGGAACCTGTCCGTTTGTTTCGAGGCAAATTATTGAAGTACCTGGTACCACTATGGTACCGGTAGAGCGATAGATACTACTAGTAGAGTTGGTAGCTAGTACTGGTATGGCCGAACCTCCGGCATCATTAATAGCCTCTTCCTCAGCGTGCCAAGTCCAAAACGAAAAAAATGACAACTGCTCGTAGTTGTTGGCGAAAGTACCTAAACCACTGGTTATGGGTCCTATGAATCCTACGTTTCAAGGCACTACTAGTAGTATCTAGTAGGACTGATATCAAGTAGTGATATCAGAGTCCTCTCACTTTAACAGTATTATCTAATAATAAATA
>Ga0100402_1002365_pt1 | contig 21229 bp, 31 predicted proteins | sample CryGeyme20150102_FD_80419 | JGI IMG/M metagenome (GOLD analysis project Ga0100402, IMG submission 80419) | Groundwater microbial communities from Crystal Geyser aquifers in Utah, USA - Crystal Geyser metaG 2015-0102 | ecosystem: Environmental > Aquatic > Deep subsurface > Groundwater | place...
TACAACCGTTTTCATTATAAGAAAAGGTATATCCTTGTAGTAAAGATTAGAACCAAATTGATAAGCTAGAAATGGTATCAAAGCGAAGTATATTAGACCAAACACGCCTCCAAATGTTGATTTTTGCTTACTTGTATATGCCACAGTAGGTGTAAAGTTATTCCCAAATATATCAAATATTTTAACAATACCAGCCATTTTTCTTTGTTATATATTTAATTTACGTGAGTTAACAAATAATAATAGAAACTTTTACGTAAAATTAAAATAATAATTGTTATAATATGTATTAATATTACTTAATTATTTAATTATTTTATAATTCAAATTATATAAAAATTTATGATAATATTATTTAATTAGAGAAAAATGAAAATGAATACTTCCAAAGTTTCTAAAGACAAAATGCTTCACTGGAGAGTATTAGCATTTATATTTTATATCGTTGGAATTTTAGTATTACAAAAAGTTATGGCGAACAATTTATATCCTATATCGCAAGATTATTTAAAATCAATGAATTTAAACCAAACTTATAGTAAAGGAGTATTACAATTCTTTTCAGCTTTAGCTTATATTGGAACAATTACACCTTATCTCATAATAATGGCTTTTGTTTATAACTTTTCGAATATATATAAATCGTTTATTCTTCTCATAGTAATATTTAATACATATCTATTTGGAGGACTATTAAAGTTAATATTAGCAGAACCGAGACCATTCTTTGAAGATAAGGATATAACAAACCATGACTTTTCTTGTAATTTAGGTTTTGGCAATCCAAGTGGTCATTCAGTTTCTTCGACAGCTTTTTATTTGACTCTATGGCATATTATATTTGAATCATCTAATCTTAGCAAGAAAAGAGTTGTTAAATATATTAGCCTTACAGCTATTATCATTGTTCTTTTATTAATGTTCTTTGGAAGATTTCTCTCTGGAACTAATTCACTTGATCAAATTATTTTTGGCTTTCTTTTAGGATTCGGAATTTACTCAGCTATATTTTTTGTAATGAAAGTTAACGTAAATGACGGAATACAATTTTTTACTTTTATGAATATTAGAAATTTAATATTCTTTACAGCTAACTTCTTGATCTTTTTAACAGCACTCCTAGTATACAAATTTGTTCCTGCAAATCCTAAACAAAATGAATGGTTAGCAACTGTTAAGTTAAATGCTAATACAGCTTGTTTACATGCATCAGAGAGCTTGAATCTATTTCATCAGGAGGCTTTTCTTATGGTTGGTACATTTCTTTCAAACTTTTTTTCCTTTGTTGGTTTGAAACTTGAATATTATTATAGCTTTAATGCTAATACTCAAAATTGGAAACAATATAATTTTGAAAAGATTGAAAAAGTAGAAGACTCTTTATTATCAAAAATAAGCGATATAGAACTGCAATGGAATCATACTTCAGTTACAAAAAGTATAATAAGACTTGTAATAATACTAATGATGTCTATGATTATTCTATTGCCGTTCTTTTTAGTATCGAATAATCAAAATATAGTTATAGTATTTTTATTTAAATATTTTCTTCCTCTTGGAATAATAGCGTTTTCTATGTTTTATTTGTTTAAAGTTGTGATTAAAAAATTCAAGTTAGATAATTCTTCAGTTTTTGTGTTAATGAATGATTAGAAAAGTGTTATAAAAGAAGAATTTACTGAGTAATTCAAAATTAGATAAATAATTATTATAATTTATACTTTAATAAGATTTATTAATGTTCTTGTATATATTTTATTTTATTTAGTCGATAAGTAATAAAATATTTAATATGAAAGTAATAAGTAATTAACATATATTTTTTAAAATTAATACCATAATAATAAAAATAATTAATTAAGATAGAAATGACCATCATTTTCATAAATATATCCATCACTACATAAAGTATTAATACTTCCCATTAAGTTATTGGTGTTTACACCCTTTAAGTTACTCATAATCATATCCTTTGTAGGATTAATGTTTTGTCCACTAAACTTTCTTAAGATAGACATAATCTAAAATATTAATAATTAAAATATAATTATATACATTATTCTCTAATCCTCCTAGTCCAGAATTATTGTTATTTCCTTTATTGTTGCTTTGGTTGATCATATGGTTATTGCCTTTGTAACTATTTGTCTCAATGGCATTTACGCTATCACCGTAGTTATTTTTATTCTAAATTAATTAGTTTCGTTTATTTTAATATAATATAATAATATATTTACCCTTTGTCCTTCATCGGGAATCTTTTTGAGTAAGTAAAGCCAAGAATAAATAACTTCAGTTTGATGTAAAATAAAATCAGCATCTATACAGTTATTTATTCTGTTTCCGTGAATGGATTTTTCTTTTTTGAATGTTTTTGCGTTTCCGAAAACTTGAATCATTTTTCCAATTCTAAATAAATTATAAAGAATAAGTACTGATTTTGGTCGAAATTTTGAAGGCCTACATGAGTCTCTGACTCATTTTTATTGAAGAAAATAATGTCAACAAATCCAGTATGATCCCATAGGGTAACTTTTACTCTTACACCTTCTTCTTTATAGCTTAAAAAGTTTCCACAGAGTTTGATCTTAATTAAGTTAATAATTTATAAATTACTTCATGTAATGGAATTCCTTCATATTCCAAAGTATCACTGTGATTTATTGTTGCATCATTGAACATTTTAATAGTCATTGGAATTAATGTTTGTTTTTCTTTATTGTATTCTTTCTTAGAAGACTTATTGTGATCATCATCATTTCCGCCGCCATGCATTTTATTTAAATTATTTAAAAGTATTATTTAAACTAGTTATATTATCCAATATATTTAAATTAAAATAAAACTAATTTGATCTAATAAAAATTATATTACATGAATCAAATTTATAAGCATAATTTAAGGATATTTTATAAGTAAGTATAGTCTCTAAATATTTAACAGATATTTTTCTTAATTTTTGCTTATGACTTATTTATCAAATTTTTATATTTTTGGCGGAAAAATAAGGTTAATATAAATATAAATACACTTATATATTAATATAAATAAACTTATACTCATTTATTATATAATTTTACATATTAAAATATAATTTATGTTTAGTCACTTTAATTAAATTATTATTAACTAGATAAGAGACAACATAAATTAAACTAATTAAACTAAACCAACCTGTTTAGTTATCTAAAAAATGTTCTACAAATTCACATAATGATTTTCTTGTTGTTTCATAAGGTAAACTACTTGTCATTTGGTACAACTTTGTTGTTTCACTAAGAAGAGAATTATCTAATTTTTTCTTTGTTTTTGGTAACTAAAATTAATTATTTTAGTATTATTTAAGTCATATAAATACTTTTTCTTCACAACAAGCGATAAAATCTTTACAAAAGTGTTCAGTAACATTAAGATAGTTACTTAAAGTAACTGTTAAATGGAATCCAGTTGGTCCAGATATAAATCTTAACTCCCATTTTTTACTAACCATTTGGTCATATAAATGAAGGATGTTATCTCCAGTAAAGGCAATAGTACAAACCTATGTAAGTGTGTTAAAAGTGTTATTATATATTATATTATAATTACTTGGGGATCTCCAATAATACTCAAATTATAATCTTTACAAACACTTGCTAATGTTGTCTTGATATCCTTAATTGCGTTATGAATTTTTTTGGCTTGATCTATATATTTTATTTTTCCGTAGAAGATTAAAACAGCGTAACTTGCTACAATCATAACTGGGGTTCTTGACCCAGCCATAGTTGGACTAGGGTATGTTCCACCCATCCAATGAGGATAGAAAAAGTATTGATGTTTTCTGTATTCTTTATTTCTGTAAAGTAGTAATGAGCAACCTTTTGGACATAAACCATATTTATGGAAATCAGCAGAAAGGGATGTGACACCTATTTTAATTTAATTAATTATAATTATTTATTAAAATTAATTACCTTCTAGTAAAAAGTCAAACTTTGGAATTTTAATATTAGAATGACTATAAAAACTAGTTAAGAATCCTCCGAGACAAGCATCAACATGTAATGGTTTATTATATTTCTTAGCTAACTCACTCATTTGTTCAATGTCATCACAAATTCCATGGGCATAGTTAGGGAATGATCCAACAATACAAATTGTATTTGAGTTAATAGCCTTTTTGAGTAACTTTAAGTCAACTCTGTAGTTAGCATCAACTGGAATTTTAACAATTTTAATTCCAAATAAGTCGCAAGCTTTATCGAAAGCAACATGTCCTGTTACTGGTACAATACTAGAATAAAAAAATTAATAAGAAGAATTATATAATTTACAGTTCAGGGTGAGTAATTCCCATACTTTCTCCTCTATTTCTATAAGCAATCATTGCGGTGGTTATACTTTCTGTTCCAGAAACCGTAGTAATACCACAGCACTCATCCATTTTACCGTGGAATATATCTACTCCAATTTTAACAATTTGACTTTCAATATATCTTGCTGAGACAAATACATCGGGATGAAGTAAATTTGCATAAGTATAGTATCCTATTTATGATTTAAATTAAATGTTACTCATAGCTTCTCCTACGATATGTTCGAGTGCAGGGTCATTTTCAGAATATAATATTCCGCTTATACTTTTTTCGTTTAATTTTTCATTATCTAAATTAACCCTTGAAGATTAAAATAAACTACTTACATTTTTCTAAACCAAGTTAAGATAGTCTCTATTTTTTGGCCGTGTTCCTCGAATTTCAATTCTCCTTTACTGAATTTTTTTGGCTTGAAGTTTTTTTCTGTGTTATTTTTCATTCTTTCTTCGTAGTCTAAGTTTCTTCCAGGTTTTCTTAAGCTTGTTATAATTGACCCTTACTTTTATAAAAGTTATATACATATCGTTGATAGTATAGTAGATAAAATTGACTTTGCTATTTTTAAAACAATACATAAGAACATTAAACCAATAATAATTGTGAAAGGATCATATTTACTAATATTCGATTCAAAATTTTGTATTTTTGTAGAAACAAGTTTATAATTATCATTATTTTTAAATTTTTCATTTATAAAAGCAAACAACTCTTCAAATTTGGTAAGTAGTGAAATGAAATAATAGTTTAAACTGCTAAGAACGTATTGAGGTACAACATATAATTTCTCAGCATATTCCATTTTAATGAATAATATTAATAAATTTTAGAATAATATATATTAAATTTAATAAGTCGTAATACGTCGTAATAATCGTAATATTTAATTATTTATTAAAATTAAAACTAATAATTTATTTGTAATTTATGATAAAATTTATATATAAAAAATCTATTATTAATTATGAATTATTTATACTCCACATAGGATATCATATAAATTTTTGTAGAAACCTTTATCATGTGGATTAGGACATTTTTCGGTATATTCACAATATGATAAATATTTGTATATATCTTCTAGTGATAATTTTGATAAATCATATTTTTCAGCTTTAAATTATAATAAAATATTAATAATTACGCTGAAATAACATATCCTTATATAAATCTAAATCTTCATTTGATAATGCTATATCCTTAATCAACTTTTCATTATACTCTATTCCTTTAATTTCTTTTAAATGTTTTTTAAATGATTGTTTAACTGTCTTTATAAAACTTCTATATCTATCATACTTTACTTTTTCATTGGTAGTGTAGTTATATTTGATAATATAGATATGATATACACAGAAATAACCTAGCATAACATAAATCATAATAATGACAAAAATTGTTGAGCAAAATCTATAATTTTTTTGGAATAAGTAAATTATGATATTAAAAAATGAACTATTGATTCTTTCATTTGTATTTCTAGAACTATTATATGAATATTGTTAATAAATATGTTATGGATTTATGTAATTAATTGATAATAGTAATAATAACAATAATACTTTAATTACATAAACTCAGTATTAAATAAATTCTTACTACTAGCATAATCATATAGGATCTTATAACCAAGCCACCCTGCATAACCACACAAGATTGTTGTTGAGAATATAAACGCTAAAAAATATCTATAATTCTTAGCCCCTACACATTGATCAATCCACACACAATGATGATCAAGTTTATCAATACAAAAGTTACATAAATCACAATGTTTACTTCGAGGTATTCTATTCAATTTTAATTTATAAATATTACTTCTTATATTTACATGTTCTGCAATTACCTCCTTGAGCATAAAATACATTAAGATTTTTATACTTATTATTAATATCATCATAATTACGAGATGTTATTATTCCAGGCTGTTCTGTGCATGCAAAGTAATATATTAATAAATTTGTTGCAAATAAGAAATAACCAATATAGACTAAATTAAATCCTACATTTGGACTAGGTACGTAAACGTCTATTCCATATAGAACAAAAGATGAGAATAAACTTAGCATTAATACAAAATAGAGAATCTTATATGTAGTTATAAAATAAATTTATTGAATTTTACTTGAACTATTGGATTTCTTTTAAAAAATACATACATAAATATTTTTGAAATTGGACTTTTTATTACTTGAGGAATATAAATATTTATCAACTGAATTGTAGAAATTAATTTTTGTTTTAAACGACCCAAAAATGTATATTCACTATCTATTACACAAAAGTTAAAGAAAATTCCAAGTAATATAAGGATGATTAAAATAATTTCAATCATTTTATTAAAATATAAATTATTTAATAGTAATAATAGTGTAGTAATAGAACTAATATAAAATTATAATATGAATATGTTTAATAAATATGACTTATATATCATTAGTAAATTAAAATAAATATCATTACTTTTATCCTAAAATATTTTTATATAAATATCATTATATTTGTAAAAGATTTAAAAAATCTAGTCGGTCATTTAATTTATCAGAAATTAATTGTTTATATAAAATTAGTAATTACTAATGCTTTTATTGTAATTAATAGATAAAATATAAATGTATTGTTTGTTGAATTAATTATATACAAAAAAATATAATTTACAATAATTTACTATTATTTAGTATTATAAGTAATTAATTATAATTAGTAATAATTTTAGCATAAATGAAAACAGAGGCAAACAACAAAGAAATTCTTGAAATGATTCTCCAATTTCTTTTTGAAAATAATTATAATCAATCAGCATCACTATTAGAAAATAAAGCAAATATAATATTTGACCAAAACGAAATGCAAAAGCTTAAGCATAATCTAAATTCCCATTTATTTGATGAAGCAATTAAAATAATAACAGAATCTAATTATGAGAAAAACCAAAAATTAGAAGTGCTTAGACTTATAAAATCTAAGAAGTATATAGATTTAATACAAGCAGATGAAAGAAATAAGGCTCTTGACTTTTTAAGAAATGAATTAACTCCTGTATTTACTGAGTCGGAAAGTGATAAAGAAATATTAAAGAAAATTTCTTCACTATTATTTAAAAAAGACCCAAAAACCTTAGAAAAGTATCTTGCCAATAATTTTCCTGACTTTATCTCAGACAATAACATTATTCAAAAAATACAAGATCTTCTCTGTCTTAGCTTCGACACAAAAGGCAATAAAATACTACCAAATAATAGACTAGAATCATTAGCCAATATCTACAATGACTTCCGAATAAATAATAAAATGGATATAGACGATACCCATCCAGACTACTTCGAAATAGACAAAAAGACAAGTATACTAAGTAAGAATTTTATAATAGAAAAACATGATGATGAGGTATGGTTTATAGAATTTACTGAATCACTTAACTACTTTGCAACATGTTCTAGGAATGGTATGATAGCAATATATAAAAATGTAATGAAGCCATTAAAAATAACAATTGACTGTATAAACTACTTCCAAGCTAACAGGAAGTATATAACTAGCTTAGCATGGTCGAAATCAGAGAAATTTTTATTTACCTCTTCTTCGGATAAATCAATAAAAATGTGGGATCCTTATGAAGGAAAATGTATTAAAACCTTTACGCTACATTCTGATATAGTAAATTGTGTGAAGATGCTAGACGAAACTACTTTTGTATCTGGGGGTATAGATAAAAAACTTATTATTTGCAAGACAGATAATACTATCGTGTCTACTGATCAATTTTATAGAATTCGAGAGTTATTAATAAGTTATGCGTTGAATTATATTGTTGTTATACCTGCTAGCTTGAATGAGATAATACTTTTTGATTATAAAAAACTTAAGGATGAGAAAAAGATTAATATGCAAGACCCTATCATTTCGGCAGCATTGTCTAAAAGCGACGATGGAATATTCCTTATCACAAATTTATCAAAAATAAATGCTTCAATAAACCTATACAACCTACAAGATCTAAGCCTTATTAATAAATACTACGGACATATTCAAGAACAATATATAATCAAATGTAGTTTCTCCGGAGAAAATGATGAATATATCATATCAGGCTCTGAAGATTTTTCAATATTTATATGGCATAGAAGTAATTCAATTCCTCTGTATAATCTTTACGGACATACAGGAGCTGTAAATTCTGTTGAGTGGATTAATAATAAATCCTATTCTGCAATGTATTCAGTAGCTGATGACTATACACTAAGAATTTGGACGGATAATAAACTAGAGGTAGAGTTTAATGACATAAAAAAGAAAGGAATAAACTGTAAGAAAGAAGTAAATCTTGTTAGTAACGGTATTGCAAATGGTAATGGAATTGGAAATAACTTAATAAAGAACAACAACAATAACAATACTCATGAATTTTTAGACTTAATCGGAAATGAAAATGCTAGTGTAACAAGTAATGAAAATGTTGATGTAAATGTAGAAGATAATGAATCAGAAAATTCATCATAAAATAAATCCTATATAAATATTATATATTTAATGTATATGATTTAATATACTTCTTAGTTCATAATTTTCTTTAATTTCTTTTATTGAAATAATAAATATTAATATAAATTATAAAATATAATTGCTATATTAAATAATTCTAGTATTTATTATATCAATTATTAAACATGGAAAAAAAGTAAAAACATAAAATAATAACAAAATATTAAAATACTAAAGGATAATTGAAGAAGTTATTTTAAAGAGAAAGAAAGACGCAATTTCAAAAGAGAAATTCAGCGAAAAAATGAAAAACGAGCTACTCGCAAGAAAAAGAAAGAAAACTTTAAATAAAGATTACTTGTCTGCTGAAAAATGTGTTAAAAATTATCGTGAAAAGCAAAAATCATATTCTGGCTTTGCTAAAAAGGTCAACAACAGATTTGTAAAAAATAGTTTCGATAAAACAAGAGAAGGCAAACCAGTAATCCTAGTCAGAATATCCGGGTAAGTATTATCATCATGTTCTAATATTATTTTAATATAGAGTTTGGGAAAGAATTTCAAAAGAAATTAAAACAATATTAATTAAGCTAAAGTTACACAGACAATACTCTGCTGTTATATTGAGATATGATGAGGATACATTTAAAATTATTAGCTTAATTGAAGCTTATATTACATGGGGGTATTTAATTGTATTAATGTTAGATATATAAATAAAACTACAATAAAAGAATTAGTATACAAAAGAGGATCATACATGAATAACGACCAAGAAGTTGTTACTTTAGACAATAGTTTAGTTGAAGCCCATTTAGGAAAGTTCAATCTTCTTTGCTTAGATGATATAGTATTTGAGTTAGCAACATGTGGAAAGAACTTCAATAATATAATCAATTTCTTAGGGTAATATAGTTTATAAATTTGTTTAGATATTTCTTATTAAGTCCTTATGAAGAAATAAAATCAACAATTCAAACTAATTTTAGCAAAGGAGGACAACAAGGATTTAGAGGAGATAAAATTAATCAAACTATAATACAAATGATTTAAAGTTTTGCTGTTAATTAAATAAAAATAAGAAAATAACTTAATTAAAATAATTAATATTATACAAAAAATATTAATATTACTTTTGACTATTTTATTATAAAAGTTGAATGATGATTATATTATATTTATTTAAAATTAAGAAAAAGGAAAGATCAATAAATGACCTAAATATGGAAATATAATATAGAATTTAACTAAAATCAATTATTATAGTTAAGAATCTCTATCTATTATCTCATATATTAAGTTTCTTATCATATAATTATTTAAATTTATAAAAAATTATATTTAATAAATGGAAGTCAAAAGACAAAATGATGAAGACTTAGAGCGGGAAAAGTCTCGTCTTTTCAAAGATGAGTTAATGAAATTTAATACTCTTCACGGAAGAGAAAACTTCAAAGTCCCTCAAATTGGAGGAAGAGAATTAGATCTATATAAACTTTTCAAGGAAGTTATCTCAAAAGGCGGTTCAAAAGTTGTAAGTGATAATAAGTACTGGAAAGAAATCGTAAATGCGCTAGATCTTCCTGCTAGCTGTACAAGTGCTAGTTTTACACTAAGGAATCATTATAATCGATGTCTATACTCTTATGAACAATACTATTATAAATCACAGAATAATTCAAATTCAGATAACATTGTCTTAAATACAAATCAAAATAATAATAACTATATGGCTCCTACAAATCCAAATAATATTTCTCAACCTTCAGTTAGCCAAGAGCAAAAATTCCTTGGTAAGAAAATACTTAGAACTGATACTGATTACAACATTATCTTTAGATATCAAAATAAATCCTTACCTGATCCGAAGAGCAAAAATTATAATAGAAAAGTTAGATTAATTAATGCTATTCCAGATACGAGAAGAATAGTACTTGCTTTTGAAAGTCATATTACAAGTGAAATAGTCTGGTCTCTCAACATTCTTACTTTATTTTCTGCAAACCAAAATATAAGCTTACTAATTGATAGTCATCCTTACTTAATCGAATCAATGACAAATTATCTTTATTATTGCGTAAACAATCTTTCAGAGTTTTATTTTATCATTGATCTTCTTGAAGGAAATATAAGTAAAGGAAAATACAAAGATAAAATACTAAGCAAAAGAGCAAAATCCTATAATGAATCAACAACCTTTACATTTCTTGATGAAATTAACAGCACTATTAACCTATCAACATTAACTAAAAAAAATAAAGACTTAAAAGAGATTGAAGAGCTTAAAAAGGAAAACCTAGTTTCTCTTAATTCAGAAGAAGTAACCGAATATGAGCTTATGGAACACCTAATTTCTATTATACAAATCGTTAGAAATCTATCTTATACCCGCGCAAATGAGCCATCAATAATAAAATGTAATAAGTTTATGAATATTATGTACTTACTATTTATCTACAGTAATATACTAGATATTCGATACAATATACTGGACATATTAACAAATCTTTCAAAGCATATTATTCTAAAAGAGATGAAGTATCCATATGAACTATTAGAAATATTATTCGATTGCTTAAAAAGTAATGACAGAGAAAAAGCAGAACAATCATTAGAGTGCTTTAGGAGACTTACTTTTCCAGCAGGTAATTCAAATATTAATATATAAATTTATTTTATTATTAGGCAATGAAGAGTTTTTAGAAAAGCTTTCTGATGACTTCTTTGAAGAGTTAGTTGGATTACTAATTTCATACAAAACTGAAGTAAGAGAGAACGCTCTTGAAATTATATTAACTATCTCAGATCAGTTAACACCAAATAAAGTCAGACTAGGAAAGCAATTTAGGTGTATTCAAAGATTAGTTGCGCTTGTCTGCTCTCATTCTGTAGAAAATAAAATTTCTAAATTAGCTGCGTTAACCTTAGCAAATCTTTCTAGTGTTCCTTCAATTATGACTATGATTACACCTTATGAGCAAGAATTATTTGTAGCCGCTACTACTGATGAATCTATTTCAAAAATTTTATTAGGAATATTAAATAACTAAATTTAATAAATTTATAAACTATAATAATTCAATTAAAAATTCAAATTTAATATAATAATATTATTTAAATAAAAGAAAAGAAATATAAATTATTAAAATATTTGAATAATTATATTATACAATAGCAAGATGGAAATTTCAGAATATTTGACCGACTCAAGAAATCCAAACGAAGAAGTACGAAAATTAGGAGAGAAAAAGATAGAAGAGGCTGCAATGTCAAATTTTGGACAATTTATGTTTCAATGTGCAAAAGAACTTAATGATGATAAGAAGATTAAGATGAATCGTCAAATGGCCGCCACACTAATAAAAAACATGTTGAATTTCATGCCAAAATTCCAAGGGAAATGGGAAACTTTAGGTTTAGATATAAAATCAGAAATAAAAAGTTTAGTTCTTTCAACATTAGCTTCACCTGAAATCGAAATTAGAAAGGCGGCAGCCCTTTGCACAGCTGGTATATTTAAATTAGAACATCCACAAAATTCATGGCCAGAATTAATAGATATCCTTGTAGAAACTTGTAGAAATGAAAATGTGAATTTCCAAGCAGCAGCCATAATTACATTGGGATATATTTCTCAAGAAATTAATCCAAACGATTTTCAAGTTTCAGATGTTGATAAAATACTAACAGCTTTAATAGGTATTTTAAAAGAAACAAAGGCTTCACATGAAATAATAAAAACTTCTCTAATAGCCTTTGTAAACTACATTGATTTTGCCAAGAAAAACTTTGAAAATAAGGTATATAATCTTTATAACTTTTAAGGATGAGAGAACTATAATATTAGATACAATATATCTTCAATTAAATAATAGCAGTGTTGATTTAAGAGTGTATGCTATGCAGTGTTTAGTTGAAACAGCAAGACATTATTATGATTTTTTACCTGACGATATTCTTAAAATATTTTCTATTATGAAAGAATATGTAAATAAAATTTTATAATAATTTATTCAATTATTATTAGTTAGAAAAAGATGATGAAAAAGTTGCAATTCAAGCTTATGAATTTTGGAGCTCAATAGCTGATGAAGAAAACATTAGGAAAAAAAATACAATATACGGAAAACAAGTTTATGGTTTTTGTAATTATGTATGGAAAGATCTTTTAAAAATATCTATGATCCACCTAAAGAACAGAAAAACTCTTTTTGATGATGAATGGAACTTAGTAAAAGCCAGCTCAAGCGTTGTCTCACAATTTAGTTTAGTCGTCTCTGACTTCCAATTCATTCAAAGCGTTATCGATTTTGTTGGACGTAATATATAAAATTATAATATAATTTATTAATAATTTTCATAGAAAATATAAACTCACAAAATGCTCTTGAAAGAGATTCAAGCCTTTTAATCTTCGCTTCAATTTTAGATACTGTAGACTTTCATAAAGATCTTTCTCCAATTGTAGAGAATTCATTAAATACTTTAATTTCTATGCTCAACGATCCTGAAAAACAAGTTAGAATCACAAGTAGCTGGTGTTTAGAAAGAGTTGCCGAAATGTTTCCAGAAGTACTTGCAAATGAAAAGAATACAGCAACACTAATAGAATGTATATTATCACATTTGAAATCAACAAATAAACTTGTAACTCATCTTTGTAATGCTTTACATCATTATGCTAACTATATTAAGCCTCATCAAGAGCAAGTTTCAAGTAATTATATCTAATAATACTTAATTACTAAAATATTAGATTTATTGTCGAAATACCTCGATGTATTACTTAAGAATCTACTACAGACAGCCTTCGATCCAAAATCATATGATCCAGATGCAAATGTAACTCTCTCATGCTTCTTTGCTATATGTACTTTACTTGAAAATTCTGCTAATGATACTAGAGTTATCGTTTCTGATTTCTTCTCATCATTATATGAGGCTCTACAAAGTACAACTTTAACTGGTAACTTCAAATCAAGTGATGTTCAATATAATTATCAGAGTTATATCGCTAGTGCAATAGAGTCTGCAATAGTATCTAATAAATTTCAAATGAATAAAGAACAAACAAAAGCAATAATAGACCTTTTAATTAAAACCTTCCAAATAAGAGGATCTGTGTATGAAGAAGGACTTTTGGCTATCTCATCAATAGCTTTATGTAAGTTATTATAGTTATAATAATATCAATAAATATATTATAGCTATTGGAGAATTATTCGACGAATACCTTCCCCAATTTGGACAATATCTTATTTACAGTCTTAAATGCTTGAATGAAGCAAATCTATGCAGAATTGCTATTCATTCCTTAAGTGATTTAATCCGTTCATTAAAAGAAAAGTTTATTCCATATGTTGATCAGTTTTTACCTCTAATTTTAGATATTATTAATGTATAATTAAGTATAATTTTTTTAGTCTGCAAGTGATAAAGCCTTAAAAGCCTTTGCATTTAATGTAATCGGAGACATATTTATTGTGTGTAGAGACAAGGCTTTCCAATACTTTCATAATATTATGGTTGTAATAGGAAATGCATTACCTCCTGCAACTATTTTACCTAATGAACATGTAATTTTTACTAATTTATGATACTTACTAATAATTATTTTGTAGATTGATCCAGAAGATGGTTTATATTATGAAAGACTAAGAGAGCATATCGTTGAATGTTTGACTTGTGCGTTACTATGCCTTAAAGATTTAAACAAACAAAGCGAATATAACAATTATGTAAAACCATCCATTGAATTTATCCAAAACATCAATCAAGATAATTACTATCCAAACATAGTATATTATTATATTTAACAACTATATTAGGAAATTACCAAATACTCTTTAGGATATATTGCTGATTTGTGTGAAATATACAAAAAAGATATAAGACCATTACTTGATTTAGACATAATTGGAAAAATGATTAACAGACTTAAAAGTCTTAATAACGAAAAGAAATCAGAAAATCTTAAATCTCTCATAGTATGGTCTGAAGAGGTAATAAAATTTTAATTATATTTTTAGATAATTGGTGCAATTGTAAAACAATAGAATTAATTTATAAAGAATAGAATTTTTATGAGTAATCGATGTAGTTAAAATTAATATTATATGTAATTTAATTAATATTATAAATTTTACTTTATTAATATAAAATATAATTATAATCTAAAGTTTGATAAAAAATATTATATGTTTATTGGATATAAAGAAATTATAGCTAAATTTCTATGACTTTATTAAATTAAACATATAACTATATACCTTATTACTCACATAAATATATTAAACGCCTAAGCATATTTAATAAGAAAATTTCTTTATTCATAATAAATTTATATTATTTCCTTATAAGTAGTTTATTTTAATTTATAATTAAATATAACTATATTACTATATTACTATATTAATATATAACTATATAACTATATTAGTATATAAATATAATACTTTTATTAAATTTTAAAGTATTAATAAGTTTTATTTTAAAAATGAATAGCAATTACTTATCGAAAGATGATTATCTTAGAAAAACTAAAGAAATTTTCAAATTATTGAATGAGTTTAGAAAAAATCCAAGAACTTTATCTAAACATTTAGAAAATCTAAAGAAATATTTAGATAGAAAAACAAATGTACTTTCAGAACCAAATAAAATTCAAGTTCAAATGGTTGAAGGAGAAGCAGTTTTTAATGAAGCTATTAATTTTCTTAATTCAATAACACATCTTGATGCTTTAATTCTAGATGATAGATTATGTAGATCAGCTATGGAGCATGTTCTTGATATAGGACCAAAGGGGTTACTTAGTTATCAATCTTCTGATGGAACTGAACCAGAAGAAAGAATTTCAAAATTTGGAAATTATATAGAAAGTCTCGGAGAAAACATCGATTTTGGTCCTAACGACGCAATGGGAGTTTTAATTTCTTTAACATTAGACGATGGTGAAAACGACAGACCACATAGAGAAAACTTATTTAAATCAGAATATAAAAAAATAGGAATTGCATGCGGACCTCATAAAACAGAATATCAAATGTGTGTAATGGACTTTGCATTTGATTTCTTACCATTAGATTCTGAAACTGACGGAGGATCAAAAAATACTTCTAAAGGAAATAATTTAGGAAAAAATAATACTCCATCGTATAATGATGAAAAATCTAATTTCATTGGAAAACAAAATAATACAAATAATACTGGGACAGGAAATTCTGATAAATATAACGATAATAATCCAGTAATAATATAAAATATTCATATTTATATATGATTTTATTTAATTATTCATTTTAGTTAGTTAAAGTCTCATTAGACAGAAATGAATATAACAATCCAAGTTTCGGAAATACTAATATCCATGCAGATAACTTAGATAATGAAATTAGATATCTTAATCAAGAAAAGAAGTGTATTAAAAAATTAGTAGAAGTAACTACAAAAATAGTCTATAAATTCGAAGATGGATCAACGAGAGAAATAACAGAGAAGAAACAAAATATTTTTAACAATTAATAAATTAGTTTGTGATATAATGATCAATAGTAAAATTATAATATGAATTAATATGAATTTTATCATTTTTATTTAAAGGTTTGGTTTAAAGATTAAATTAATATTTAATATGTTTTAAAATCCTTAGTTCTATAAGATTATATTATATATTTAGTTACTTATTTATTTTATTATTATTAACTTTTAAATAATATGGAATTAGAAGTAGTCAATATAACAAAAATAAAAGATGGATTTTTTCTAGGTGATGAAGGAATTGCTTCTAATCTTGATATTATAGTTCAGTTTAAAATATCACATATGATTAATGCAGCTGGATTACAAGTTATAAATGCTTGGGAAAGTATCGGCGTTAAATATTTGACATTAAATTGGAATGAAGTTCCATCACAGGTATTTTAATATAATATAAATAACATAATTTTGATTAACTTTAATTAATATTAATTTACATTTGTAAGAATTTATTCGATCAAAAATACGAAATTGCAAATAGAATTGTATCATTTATTGATGATTGTTCAAGAAACGGCGAGGGAATATTAATTCATTCTTTTAAAGGTCAAAATAGAGCATGTATTGTTGCTATTATTTATTTTATTAAGAAGTAAACGAAATATAATAAAATTTATTAGATATCGTTGGTCATTAACAAAAACAATTGAATTTTTAAGAAGCAAAAAGTTTGATGTAAACATACCTAAATACTTTTTAAATCAACTTTCTATATTTGAATCGTATTTATTAAAAATTGGTCAAGGGCCGAAGTCTAACACGTGGGAAGGTAAGCAATTAAATATTAATCATATTAATTTATTGTTATTAATATCAATCAATTTAACTTTATTATAGAAGGAGATGTAACAACGAATGACCCTGATGAAAGAATACTTAGAAATACTTATATTAATGGTTTTTCTAATTTTAAAGCTAATGAACATATTTATAATCCAAATAAACGATCGCATAATTACACAGGGGTTAGCACTGTAATTACTAAACTTACATGGGCTGATAGTAATAACAAAAATAGAAAAGATTTATTATGTATATTCAATCTAAATAGAGATTTACTAAATCAAAAAGAAATAAAACCAGTAGTAGCACATAAAAAACTACAACCTAAAAAGTCTTGTTTTAAAAAGTTAAAAAATAATAATGAAGATGATAATAAAGACAATAGTAAAATAATAGAAGATGATTTTAAAAAATCTATAATAAAATCAAGCAGTAGTTTATTACAGTTTAAACCAGATATTAAAGATATTAAAGATAATAGTGAGGATAACGAAAGGCCAAGCAATTACAATAGTTTTATTCAAAATAATTCAATTAATTCTTCACAAGTAAGACCAAATTCAGTTGATGTTAAACCAAACAGTGTTGATAATAAACCAAGTAGTAATATTAATAATCTTAACATTATCAACAAGAATTACTTTTCAAATCATCCAACAAATATTTCAAACATATACACTAATAATATTTATAACAGCAATAGTAATACTAATAATAACCATAATGAAAATCAAAATTCTATGTCTAATCCTTATTTAAATTATGATTCTATTACTAATGAAGGAAATGAAACTAATAACAATATTAGTGGTAGTTTGAGGAATATACATAAAAATAATAATCTTCCTATTCATCCTAATTTAAATAGCAACCTGACTACAAATACAAATAACATGCCTAGTATTATTAATAATAATTATATTAATTTCTATATACAATCTCCAAGTCAAGAAATAGACAAAAAAGATTTCAGTAAGTTTAATTTTTATATTAATATAATATTGTAGAAGAAAATATAAGTAAATACAACAACTATCTTAATCCAACTAATAATGAACGTAATAATTTAAACTCAAACAAGATGCTGAATGATAACTTAAATCCTTTTAAAAGTAAACTAAATTTATTAACATTACTAAAATTATTAACATTTCCTTTATAGATATAAACGGTTTAAATAATAACAATATGACATTCAATAAAAATATTCCAGTATCAAAAAATGTCTATTTAAATGCTTACTCTCAATCAAAAAAACAGCAATCATCTTCGGCAAATCCTTCTAGTGGGAATAGCATCAAAATTCCAAATATAAATTTAATACAAAAATCTCAAAAATCAGTTGGACCAATAAAGTACATTTCATTAAATATTTAATTAATCTTATTATTAATCTTATTTAGAATTACTAATAATGGATTAACGACTGACAAAAAATCTGACCAACTTATAAACAATCTATCAACAATTAAATATAAACAACCAATATTAGGGGCATTTAACAATACTACCGGAAAACCTTATATGATGAATGATACAATAAAAAGAAGTAATTCCAAACAAAATAACGATAATGCGTCAAATAGACCATCGACTGCTCCTTCAAAAGAAGATAAAGATGAGAGAAGCCTAAAGAATATTTATAATCCAGTGCAAAAAGGATCAAATAAGAGATTGCCGTCTCCTCATATAAATCGTAAAATAATTTATTAATTAACTAATTAATCTTTTTATATAAAATAGCATCAAACTTTGGAAGTAATAAACAACAATTAACTATATTGCCTAGTTATGGAAAAAGACAACCTAGTCCTCAAGTTAAATCGAATATTGGGTTAAATAATACATATAAGCCACCGTCTAAAAACTATTTGAAGTAATTTGAATTTGTTTGAAGTAGTTTATTACTTATAATTAATATTTTACTTATACTTATTATATTTAAATAAGAGATAAATTGTATAAATTTCTTTAATTTAATATTTTCAAATGTTTAATTAATTATAGTTTAATAATATGGTAAAAGAATTTAATAAGAAAAAATTCGTTCACAAAGATAATAAAGAAGATGACGATAAACAAAATAAAGACAAAAAAGATTTTAAAAAAGTAATTAAAATTAAATTTATTAAGTATTGTATTTACTTCTTAATAATTCAAATAGAAACATCCATCAAAAGATAAAAAGGAATCTATAATTGAGTTATCATCATATATAGGTCAAAAAATTGTTGTTAAGTTTTTTGGTGGAAGAGAAATAGTAGGAGAATTAAAAAGCTTTGATCAAATTTCTAATATGGTTGTAGATGATGTCGTTGAAATTATGAGAGATCCTGAAGATCATAGTATTGAATTAAGTAGAAGAGATTTAGGATTAGTATTTATAAAAGGAACAAGTGTATTATAATATAATTAAATATGGTAGGTTTCTACTATATTTTCAAATGAAGGTTTTGAACAAATAGAAAATCCCTTCTTAAAATAAGTATATAGAATATAGAAGAAGTGTAAAACCATGAAACTTTTCTTTTATATGAATAAATATGAAATAATAGTAATAATATCAATCATCATTTTATGAATTTATTTTATACTAAATTAAGTTAACAAATAAATAAAGAATTAATTATCATAATTAATAATTAAAATATAAATGAAGTTTTGTGAATTTCGTAATTCAATAATAATTATTTTACTATGTCTTTTAGCACATTCCACTACTTCAAGTACGGAACTAAAGAAAGATCTATCATATTTAAAAATCGACATCGTAGAGGCTTCCAACCTACACTGTATTGACAATCAAGATTTTGAATGTAACCCATACGCAAATATTGAATTTAAACATTCTCCAACAGTGTTCACAACTCAAAATATAGAATGTACCAAAAGTCCTCAATGGGAGTCTTCATTTGAAATCAACCCTACTGATTGTAAAGAAGTTATATACATTAACTTTTACCAATATTTAACAAAAAAGAACATGAATGTACTTAACGATAAACTCGTAGGAGAAGACTTCGAAGAAGGAAATATAAAAATGGGTTATATCGGAAGAATAGTCTTAGAGCTAGAAAAATTACCATTTAATACAATTGATGACTGGTTTATGGTTGAATCGCCATTAGAATCAGACAGAATTATATTCCCAGCATGTGTTCATCTCAGAGTTTCCTGGACATCAACATTATGCAGAGAAGCTTCGGATAATGTATATCAAATTGATTCAGTTAAATCATCAGTTGGAAAAAAATGGAATCCAGATAATTATATCCCTATGTGTAAAAAAGACTTTGCACTTATTTATAAAAATCACTTTACAAAATTAAAAAGTGCATATCCTGCTGCTCAACAAGACGAATTACAAATTGAAAAATGTGTTCGTGATGTCCATGATGACTATGGTTTTACTCATAAGTCTAACTTAACTGATATTGAAGAGAGTCTAGTATACAAAATTGTAAAGAGAACTATTGGTGAAGAAGTAGTATTTTCTGAAATTGGTAAGGAAACTAATGAACATACAATTAAGGAATACAAAGATTTTTTCGAAAAGGATTGCTATAAAAAGGAAAATTTAAGCATATCAAGAATAAACACTATGATAATAGCCGAAGTAGAAAATCTTCCCAAAAAGACTACAAATCCTTATGTTAGTAGAGAGCCAGACGAAGATGTGAATGACTATCCTACTATGTTAGCACGAGAAAGACTTAATAATGTTTTTAACGATACTCTAGGACAATTTTTTACAATAGAAGATAGTAAAAATCTCGATCCTTATATGATGGATGATGTAAAATATCTACAAACAATAAATGATATGGTTAGAAAAACTAGACAGATGACTGATCAAAATAAAGTTGATAATACTCTCTTTGACCAAAAAAATAAAGTAATACTTACTAAAAATGGCGGAGTTACCAAAGCTGAAAGTCATTTCTTCACTATATATTCTTTATATAAATGGAACGGTGGAAAATTTGACTATGATACTATCAAAAGAGAATATTTATTACGAAGAAAAAATTTTGAATGCTACGAAAGAGTAGTTAAAGTTCCTACAAATA